>OGOX01001244.1_pt1 | contig 16856 bp, 16 predicted proteins | sample 1552761 | NCBI WGS metagenome assembly OGOX01 (sample SAMEA2580212, study PRJEB22360) | human gut metagenome | biome: human gut; feature: human-associated habitat; material: faeces | place: Denmark | collected 2008/2010
ACCTGCGCCATGTCTTAAAGCTTTTGCCCTTACAGGGCGCGACTGCTCCAACACGCGATACCCAGGGTGCCGCTTCGCTTGCCCTGGGCTATGGGCTCCACTGGGCTTTCAGCCCGCCTTTGCTAAATCCGAAACTTGAGTTACTTATTATATATAATGTGCAAATATGCTAATATGACCCGCTCGCCATGCTCGCTAATGTGCTAATGTTATGCACTACTAACGCGGTGGCGGAATTTGTAAACAAGTTGACAGGGGAACGAGGGGGGAAAAAGGTAAGTTGGACAAGTTCCTTATCCTTATGACTTTAACATAATAAGTAGCACATAACCTACTTACATGTTAACTCATCAACTTGCCAACTCGTCCTCCCCCCAAAATACAATATATGCTAATGCGCCGACATGCAGACGACATGGCCATCTGCAATGTTGGCACATTAGCATATCAGCATGTATTATTTCTTAACCTTCACCTCAATACCTTGACGGCTGAGTTCCTTCACAGCCTTGTCGATGGCCTCGTAGTGTTCGGGAGCTATACCAAGTTTGGGCAAGTCGAGCGTGGGAAGGGCATCGTCGGAGTGCAGGTCGTTCTCAGCCACAGGACCGAGTATCATGCCCACACACGAGGTGTTGTTGGTGATGGGATCTATCAATATGAAGGCGCCAGTGGGCTTGTTGTCCTTGTAAGCGTCGAAGAAGAGTTCTTTGGCACTGACAATCACAGCACGACCTATCTCGTTAAGTTCGAGGTGGTCCACCTCACTCTTTTCGAGGGTGTTGACGTCCACCTTGTAGTCGAAGTGGTCGATGCGGCAGCGCGTGGTGTTGGTGGTCTGCTTGAGATAGAACGACTTGCGCACGTCCATGGGCTGCTCGTCCATCCACACCAGCATGGCCTCGAAATGGCGGCCTACGTTGGGCACATTGTCGGGGTGTACAATCATCTCGCCACGCGAAATGTCTATTTCGTCCTCAAGCTGCAGGGTGACGCTCTGAGGCGGGAAGGCATAGTCGAGGTCGCCATCATAGGTAACGATGCGCTTTACACGGCTGCGCTTGCCCGAGGGCAGAGCCATTACCTCGTCGCCCTTGCGCACTACGCCGCTGGCTATTTTGCCGCAGAAACCGCGAAAGTCCAGGTCGGGACGCACTACATACTGCACAGGGTAGCGGAAGTCCTTGAGGTTGTGGTCGTTGCCAATGTGCACCGTTTCGAGGAACTCGAGCAGGGCGGGGCCATCATACCACGGGGTGCGCTGGCTGCGCGTTACCACATTGTCGCCCTCAAGAGCCGAAAGGGGGATACAGCGCACATCGGGTATGCCGAAGGGCTTGATAAAGGCTTCGAAGTCGGCCACGATTTTGCTGAACACCTGCTCGTCGAAGTTGACAAGGTCCATCTTGTTGACAGCCAGCACCAAATGTTTGATGCCCAACAACGAGCACAGGAAGGTGTGGCGGCGTGTTTGCGTAATCACACCGGTGCGTGCATCAACCAGAATGATGGCCAGGTTGGCTGTTGAACCACCAGTTATCATGTTGCGGGTGTACTGCTCGTGCCCCGGGGTGTCGGCTATGATGAACTTGCGCTTGTTGGTTGAGAAGTAGCGATAGGCCACATCGATGGTGATGCCTTGCTCGCGCTCGGCCTTCAAACCGTCGCACAACAGGGCATAGTCTATTTGGCCTGCACCAGCATTGCCCACGCGCTTTGAGTCGCGCTCGAGAGCCGAGAGTTGGTCTTCGTAGAGTTTTTTGGAGTCGAAGAGCAAGCGGCCTATGAGGGTTGACTTGCCGTCGTCCACCGAACCGGCGGTGAGCAGGCGCAAGAGGTCTTTCTTTTCGTCCTGGTCAAGATATTCCTCAATGGAGAGTTTGCGGCCATCAACCACCAAGCTCTCCTCATTCGGATTATTTTGGTTTGTTTTGTTGTCAGTCATAACAAATTGAGGTGTTACTGTGTAAGCAGGCGCTTCATATTATTTTGAACGCCCGCTTAGAGGTGCAAAGTTACTATTTATTGCCGAGGTTGGTGCATGACAGCGCATAAAAAGTGCTCGGACGGAGGGATTGGGCGCGCAAATGGGCGTGTAACACTTACGCAAGAGTGGACACCTGGCACACTCCCCCACCCCGCTTTTGCAACCGGGTTGCAGCCCGCAGCACGTACCTTTGCAGTGTAATTTCAACTAAATACACACAACATTATGTGCAACAAACATCATCACGAACATGGCCACTGCCATGATAACGAAGGTGGCTGCGGCTGTGGTTGTCACCACCATCACGAAGAAAATGAAGCCCCCATGTGGCGCGCACTGCTGCCCATGGCGGTGGCTGCCCTGCTGCTCATTGTGGGCATTGTGGCCAATCCGCTGCCTGCATGGCCTTGGGCTGTGTTTGTGCTGGCATATCTGCCCGTGGGGCTGCCCATACTGAAGGAGGCGGGCGAGGAGATAGCCAAAGGCGACATATTCAACGAGTTTACACTGATGGTGCTGGCCACAATCGGGGCTTTTGCCATTGGCGAATATCCCGAGGCGGTGGCAGTGCTGCTGTTTTACTCGGTGGGCGAATATTTTCAAGACCGTGCTGTGGGACGCGCCAGACGTGACATTCAGTCGCTCGTCAACCTGCGTCCCGACACAGCTATTGTGATTGCCCATGACGGCCGACGCACCAATATGAAGCCCGAAGCCGTGGAGGTGGGCAGCGTGATTGAAGTGGTGGCCGGCGAACGTGTGCCGCTCGACGGCACACTGCTGACTGAACGGGCGGACTTTGACACCGCAGCACTCACTGGCGAGGCCGAACCGCGCAGCATTGATGCGGGAGACGAGGTGGCGGCTGGCATGATTGCCATTGGACGCGTGGTGAGGGTAAGGGTGTTGCGCCCTTATGCCAAGAGTGCCTTGCAACGCATCATGACGATGGTGGAGGACGCTGCTTCGCGCAAGTCGCACGCCGAGATGTTTATCCGCCGCTTTGCACGTGTGTACACGCCTGTGGTTATTGCGCTCGCGGCCTTGATAGCGCTTGTGCCGCCACTGCTGGCAGGGGGCACGGGGTGGGCCGTGTGGCTGTACCGCGCCCTGGTGTTTCTGGTTATTTCGTGTCCGTGTGCCTTGGTGGTGAGTGTGCCGCTGGCCTACTTTAGGGGCATCGGGGTGGCCTCGCGCATGGGCATTCTGTTCAAGGGGGGCAACTACCTTGATGCGGTGGCACGCCTGAGCCATGTGGTGTTTGACAAGACGGGAACGCTCACCACCGGACAGTTTGTGGTGAGCCAGGTGACGTGTGCCGAGGAGGAGACCGTTGGGGCTGACAACTTGCTGAGAATGGTGGCTGCCGTTGAACGCAAAAGCACGCACCCGGTGGCGCGTGCCATTGTGGCTGCGGCCGACAGCAAGGGGGATACACTGGCCAACGCTGCCAGCGCTTTGGTGGCCGACATGGTGGAGGAGGAACCGGGCCTCGGACTGCGGGGCATGGTGGCCGGTCACGAGCTGCTGGTGGGAAAGGCGGCGCTGCTTGAGGCGCACGGCATTGACACGGGCAAGACGGAGACGACCACTGGCGACACCATGGTGTATTGCGGCATGGACGGACACTATGCGGGCATGATTGCGTTGGGCGACCAACCGCGTCCCGAGGCTGCCAAGGGCATTGAACGGCTGCACGCATTGGGCATCAAGCGCACCTGTGTGCTGTCGGGCGACCGCAGCGCGGCTGTGGAACGTTTGGCGCAGACGCTTGGTGTTGACGAGTGGCACGCCGACTTGCTGCCTGAGGGCAAGGTGGAGCAGATGCAGCGCATCAAGCAGCAGTGTGCTGACACGGGCAAGGTGGCCTTTGTGGGCGACGGCATTAACGATGCACCTGTATTGGCCATGAGCGACGTGGGTTTTGCCATGGGAGGTGCTGGCAGCGATGCCGCGGTTGAAACGGCCGATGTGGTGATACAGAGTGACAATCCCTCGCGTGTGGCCGATGCCATTATGATTGGTCGGCGCACGCGCAGCCTGGTGCGTTACAACATTGCCTTGGCGCTTGGCATCAAGGTAGCGGTTATGTTGGCTGGTGCGTTGGGGTATGCCAGTTTGTGGGCCGCCGTTTTGGCCGACACGGGTGTAGCCCTGCTTTGTGTGGCCAACACCTACGCCATTCGCAGCGGCAGCAGATAATTTTCTTGCACGCATTCCTCCCCTTGTTTTGTGACGCACGGTTTACAGCCGCAACTTGCCAGAACATTCAATATCATTGTGAGCAAAAATGAGCCCCCAATTACGAATTTGACCATTTCGTAATTGGGGGGCAACTTGATAGAAATTTTATACTTCATGGCTCTCGCTTTATGGTTTTCGCAGTCATCGTTCAAAAAATAGCCTGTCAAATGTTTGGCAAATTATGAAATAATACTTACCTTTGCACTCGCAAACACGAAAAGACGACCATAGTTTGCATGGAGAGATGGCAGAGTGGTCGAATGCACCGGTCTTGAAAACCGGCGTACTGCAAGGTACCGGGGGTTCGAATCCCTCTCTCTCCGCCAAAATCAGCGTAACGAGTTGTAAAACAACAAGTTACGCTGATTTTTCGTTTAAGGGTGCGCCAAATCTGCGCCAGAATTTTTCAGGTAATTGAACAAATGTCTTTAATCCACCGATATGATCATATAGAAGTTATGTAGAATCGTTAGCAGAAGGCGATGATGTGCAAAACTTTTGGGGATGGCTTTTCGATAAAGCAGAGTTGAATGATAAAATGCCATTGAATTTACCAAACAAGTCCAAAGACGAATACGAAAGATTTCTTGAAACCAAAATCATTGCGACAAACAATGAAAGAATGGGCAAAAAGCCTATGAGAGTTATACAAACAAGACTGACAACTATTGATATGGAAGGAAACAAAATAGAGATATATCGTTCTGCAGACGGAAAGGTCGAACTGAATGTAAAGCTTGAAAAAGATACTGTATGGCTGACTCAAAACCAAATAGCTGAGTTGTTTGGGGTAGACAGAACGTCTATTGTTCGTCATATCAGAAACATATATAAGGCAGAGGAGTTGGATGAAATCTCAACCTGTGCAAAAAATGCACAGGTTCGTTTTGAGGGTAGCAGAAAGATAGTTCGCGATATACCATTCTATAACCTTGACATGGTTATATCGGTAGGTTATCGAGTGAATAGCAAGAATAGAAGGAACAGCAGCGAGAATTACCGAATATACCTAATACGCCCCCACCTTCAAGACCATCAGGGGACAGAAAAGGCAAATAACGTAGGGAAGCCATTGCCAACAAGTGGTAGCCATCTATTATTAACAGGAATCTATAGCAAAATTGAATGCAATGAAGGAAATATTCATCTATATCGATGATGAAGGCTATTTCACATGCAACACCGGCATTACGGTGGACATGTGGAAAACCTTTCTGCGTGACGGCAAGCTAATGACTCCCGACCGCATCGACATGTTGGTCAAGTTCTACAATGAGCCTGACCACAAGTCCACCTGCCGCACTTTAGCAGAAAAGTACGACAATGAGACCGTATCTGCCCCTCAGAAGTACAACGTCCACAATACCCATTTAGGCCAAGCACTTTGCAAACAACTCGATATGGTTGTAAAGCGCCCCAATAACGAAGGAGACTGTTATTGGATTATCGCCATGATGGGCAAAGACCTTGGGAACAACTATTTCGAGTGGAAGTTGCGCCCTGAGTTAGTGCAAGCAATGGAAGAATTAACCGTGCCTTGCGCTGACCTTGGTTCGTTTATTAACACCACCAATAATGCATTAGGCGAGTTCGTTGATACCTTTCGTTATACTCGAAAAGAAATAGCCTCATTAAGCCGTGCATCCCGAGGAGGCATTCTTTTCAAATATGATGATGACAATAGGGATTGGGCTATTAACGAAGGAGGTGGCACAGAAATTCAGTACCACATCTTCCTGCGTGGAAAGCAAATCGGTTATGGATTAGGTTTCAACACCCAATATGTGCCCTTTGCCAATGATAAGTCCCCGGTAGGTTATATGCAACCCTACGTAGATGCCTATTTCAAAATCAAGAACACCTATCCGACAACCCTATTGAAAGCAAACGGATTCGATTGGATTGAAAGAAGCGAAGACGATCTCCGTCATTTAGAGCACAACTCCTATTATCTGTTGGCTCGTACCATCGATATAGATAATGGCCAAATCAAATGGGTGGACTTCCAGACCATGTTGTCCTACCTGAAAGGCCTCATATTCCGAATGTACAAAGACATTTTCAAGAACAAACAAAAAACCGAAGGAGGAAAGAAACAAGCTATGGAAACAATAGAACCACTATATAAGTTGCTACGTCACAAGAAGAATATCATTCTTCAAGGCGCACCAGGAACAGGTAAGACATACGCCACCGCATCGATCGCTGTCCGTATGTGTAACAAAGACTTCAATGACTTTGCCAACCATGACAAGGTGATGGCTGAATATGAGCGTTTGCGTGAAGAAGGTCAAATCGCCTTTTGCACCTTCCATCAATCCATGGACTATGAAGACTTTGTGGAAGGACTCAAGCCAGAGGTAAAAGGTGAAGGTGTGGAATACAAAGTGGAGAACGGCATCTTCAAGACCATCTGTGAGAAAGCCCGAAACAACGACGATTCAGACATCATCAAGTGCATCGACAAGTACTTGCAGTCGGTCAAAGGCTATGCCAATCGTAAGACCATACCTTCGTTGACCGGCAAATCAGCTTTGTTGGTATGGTGGAAAGAAGGCAACGACACGATAAGCACCCGAAGTGTACTCTCGAAGTCCGAAAAGGGAGATGAGTATTCACCCTCACCGCTCAACATTGAAAAGGTCAAGATGCAAGCCATTGGTGAAGGTGTGGAAAACAACTGGCAGCACTATGCCCAAGCATTCATCAACGCTGTGAAGAAAGAGTATCAGCTGGAGAAGCAAGTGTCAAACAAGCCCTTCATTCTCATTATAGATGAGATAAACCGTGGCAATGTTTCCAAAATCTTCGGTGAACTTATTACCTTGCTGGAAGCTGACAAACGAACAGGTGAAGGCAATCACACCATCAGTTTAAAACTCCCTTATTCAAAGGATGACTTCACTGTGCCCTCCAATCTGTATATCATCGGTACGATGAATACCACAGACCGTTCTACAGGCTCTATCGACTATGCGGTAAGACGACGCTTCGCCTTTGTAACACTTGAACCCAGTGCCGATGTAATAAAGAATTGGTGCGAGGCGAATGCCATTGCCGATGATGTAAAGGATGCATCCTTGGCGTTATTCACTGAAATCAACGGCACATCTGCCGAGGACAAGCAATCCTTCATTGCCAGCCATAAAGCCGCTGACTTTGAGTTAGAAGATTTGATGGTTGGTCATAGCTATTTCATGGCCAAGGACATGGAGACCTTAAAATTCAAGATGAAGTACGAGGTCGTTCCCTTGATAAAGGAATACCAGAAAGACGGTATTTTGAAGTCCGTCAAAGGCGATAAAGCCTATTTTGAGAAATGGATGAACGCTGAATGTAACCATCAAGCTGACCAGTAATGCGCGAACACGAAAAGATACCATACGATTCCTTTGCCCAACAAGCCTATTGGGGTGAAGGTATGCGTCTTCCAGACCAAAGCAAAGGTCTGGACAGATGGTTTTTTCAGTGGCAGTGGCGCAATACCATGAGGGCAGAAGATGAAATCGACTCTGACGAGCCTGTCATCACCGAGTCCGGCTATTACGCCTCCTACGTCATTGGAGCGCAATGGTTCGACGAAGAGAAAACCATGCCCCTTGTCGTAACCACCAAGTATGGTTGTGACCGCATCGACTTCCTGAAGATGTTCAGCGTCTGCTTCAACAGTGGCATCGAAGCTAAAGATTTCTCAAAAATCTATGCCGTTGATATGGAGCAGCCACGCATCAAAGCCCCCGAACTAAAGAGCGTGCTCAGTCCCCTCATTGTCGCCCATTTCCTCTCCATCGTGAAGGAAATCGTCAAGCGAGGACTGAAAAAAGACTATGTCCAACGAGAGGACAACCTCAAAAAGGTCAAAGGCCGTATTGCCATCTTCCGCAATGAACGCACCAACATTCAGAAGAAACGATACGATAAGGTCTTCTGCCAATACCAGGAGTATTCGGAGGACACCGTTGAGAACCGACTGATAAAGAAAGCCCTGCTGTTCTCCCAGCAGATATTGCAAGTCGCCGGTCTTTCTCCCAGTTTGCTCCCCCTGCAGCACACCGTCCATGAATGCCTATCAGCCTTTGCCAATGTCAATGACCAGATAGAAGTATGCGAGGTGAAAGCCATTAAACATCATAAGATATTCAAAGAATACGACGTTGCTATCAAGCTCGCACAGATGATACTCCATCGGTATGACTACAACATCACCAATATCACCACTGCCGAGGAAGAGGAGTGCCCCGTCTTTTGGATTGATATGGCCATGCTCTATGAGCACTATGTGTTGGGACTGTTGCGAGAGGCATACGGAAACTTGATACACTATCAGGTACGAGGCCACACTGGCTATCCCGACTTCGTGTGCTATTCACCGCAGGTCGTATTGGACACCAAGTATATTCCACGCTTCAACCAAGGAAGTATTGACACCTATATAGTTAGACAGCTGAGTGGCTATAGCCGTGATAAATGGATATTCCCCACTCAGCCCGATGTCCACATCCCTTGTGTCATTATCTACCCAATAGAAGGGGAGAAGGAGAACCCTTTCAAGGACAAACCCTTGGAGGATTTTCTCAAGAAAGACGACCGCCACCTTTGGAACTTCCATCGGATAGCCGTCCCTTTGCCCATGTTGAACGAAAACCAATAACGCCATGCCCGAGCAACCCATCATACCCACCACTGCCAATTTCTTCAAGCCCTCAGAGATTATCGGCATCCTTCGCAATCACTTGGCCACCGGTCAGGTGAACTAGAAGGTCGTGCGTTTTCGAGGCATCTACTTCAAAGGCACCTACATCAATCAGTACTACCATACCGCTACGGATAGGTTTGTTGATGAAAGCACCAGCGACGAGCTCACCCTCTCCATGCCCTTGAATCTCCGTGACGACTTTGAGAATGGCAAGGCATCAGATAATAGCTAAACTCTTTGACGAAGACTTTTGAGGTACGCAATGACGAAGTCAGGAGCGTAACGCGTAATGAAACCAACAAGTTACGCTGTTTTTTCGTTTAGGAGTACGCCAAACCTGTGCCGCTACTTTTAGGCAGTCTAACAATGCACATGTTTTTCTTGTTTTTTATGTGGTTTTCGGGATGTATTGGAATGTTTCTTTTTTGACTTGTGTTTCAGATGCCACATAATGTCTTTGTATAATACACACAGACCGCCACCTCCGAAAAAGACAATGCCCACGAACTCAACTGCACGGTTGAACTCTGGGTATGGGTATCGCCGTGATGTGGCCTCGGGATGGAAGGTTAACATGTAAGTTGGGACAAGTGCCATTACAAGGGAAACTGTGTAGAACTTGACTCTTATGGGAGCTGTCTTTCTGAAATAGCAGAATACGAAGCTGGTGATTCCCAATAGCGACAAAACAACAGTAAGTCCCAGAGTTTCGCCAGTAAACTCCCTGTGTCGCCACACCGTTACACCTACAGTCAGTATGGCGAGGGCAATGCTCACAAAACTGATGGCATAGCCTCCCCACACTGTTTTCTTGTTGTCAAAATGTTCACGAAAACGTTTTTCGGTATTTTCCCAAAGTATGTCTATGTTCTTCATTTCGTTTCAATAAAAACCGAGTGAGGCAACTCTTCCTTGCGGCAAGCCTTGCTTACGGCTAACCCTTTCATAAGTCGCCGTAAGTGCCGATGCATCCCATCTGAATGCCATACAGTTGTCTCTTTCGTGTAGATACATATCTTTCACCGATGGTAACCCCTTGTGCCACTGAGCGTGGAGCGACAAAAATCCCCGCGAGGCGGTCTGCGATTTCTTCTATTCGCTTTTTGAGGGGATCTAAGGCCAAATCCACAAAAATGAGACAAAGAAGCCCCCTTAGGAACTTCATTACGTTTTTAGCAAAGCAAGCCGTGCTTCCGGTGTCAGTGGATGCATGCCAAAGTCATCGAGTATGAGCAGGTCTTTCTTCCCGAGTTTCTTGATGAGCTTTTAGTATGTACCCTCAAGACACGCCTTTGTCAGTTCGTGCATAGCGTATTCCTCATTTTGTCGCATGAATAAAAGTCCCCGTCCACATACATTAACGTATCAGGAATACTGCTAAGAATGCTTGGCTTATTATATCGTTGATCATCCGTCAATTTCTTTTTCCATCTAGAGATGATGGCGATAGGTCTCCTCGGATCCTGATAACGCTTTTTTTCGTTAATCATTCTGACACCTGGCATATTTGCCAAGTATCGAATTAGGAGCGTCTCTACAGCTTCAGCGCGACAACGTCCTGAAGGAGAGTCAAGGTTGTTATATCTTGATACTGAGAACCGACCTGCCCAAAACTGCTTTTCCTTTATATCCTTTTGCTTCTCTTGATGATCCTTGTCTTTAAGACGTTTAGATGGGGGACGCTTAGTTATACCCACATACTTAATGCTAGGTCTGCGATCGTAAGGCAAACGACCCGTTATTAGATATATGCAACAAGAGTCTATTCCCTCCCGCTCATACATTTCGTCAAGAGAGTTATAAGGCCCCATCCACTCAATGACATATACTTCTTTGATTTCTGACATATTGTTTATACTGTTTAACCTCAATCGCTAATTCTTTAGACTTAACCTTAGACTTGATATTCAGCCAAGTCGGGATAACGCTCCTGCATTTTTTGAAACGCAGAGTTTCGTAGCATTCCTGCTATCACTTTTATCAACCCATTCCCACAACTGTGGATAAGTAGATCCAGATATTTATCTCTACGGATTTCCATATTTCTGTTCGTTTATTTTGTGTAAATACACATTATTAACGACTACGAAGTTAGCCTTATTCCTTTGTACACGCAATTTTGAAGGCAAGAAAATGAATCAATGGTCACATTTTTAACTCTTACAAGGCTGTTTTTCCTTCATACAACCCCGATAGACATTATCAATAGTTGAGGCATCTCAAAGATGTATGCTACCCAAATTGTCAAGAATGTCAATGGCGAAAACTTCACTATGGCGGCACTTGTCATGCAAGTGAATGGTTTCCAAATTCAAGGCAAAGTATATATTGCTTTGGATGAAGGTTCAGACGACTACCGTATCTATGGAGAAAAGGATGGGACAATAAAAGAATATCATCATGATATTGCTTTTGACGAACTTGGCGATGTACTTGACTCAATGATAGAGACAGGAGGTATGACCAAGGAAGAATACCAAGCAAAGGTAAAGGACTTTGTTTGTAGCCTCTAACATCAGTATTTACATCAATATTTTGGTGCAAAGTTTGTGTTAAACACGAGGAAATTATCTTTATACAAATGGTTTTATACTAACTTTGTACCAATAATAGGATATAATACTACATCGTGCTACAAGACGCTACAAGTACGCTACATATTTCAATGCCTATAAAAGTTATGTAACATCTTGAAAATCAATGATGCTACATGAAGATACAACTTTCAGAATCATATTTGACTTATAGGCATTTAATAATTATGGTAAGATAGTGGTCATGATGTAGTATTATCCCCCCTTTCATAAGGGCAATTCATAAACATAGTACAAAGGTAATGAGAAGATAAAAATAAAACAACGGCAACCGACTTGTTTAAAAGTAAGAAGCGAGTGTCGTAATGCCATAATCTCCTCAACGATTTGAGGGTTGGAGTAGAAAATAGAGTCGATAGATTTCTTAAAATAGTTGATTTGTATAACAATAGTCATTCATACACAGTGTTTTAAGACGTCTTGTCTTGCGCCAGTTCTGCGCCATTTTTCGTGCAAAACAAGCGAAAATGCCTAAAGACGGCACTTGAATATCAACGAGTTACAGAAGATAGTAGAGTTGTATAAAATTCCTCTCTCTCCGCCAAAGTCAGCGTAACGAGTTGTAAAACAACAAGTTACGCTGATTTTTATTTATATACATCGGACAAACTACGGACTTTTTTAAGAGCACTGCTGTGAATAATACTTGCACAAGTCGGCAATCTATAGCATTGCCAGAGGTGCAAGGAAACCGCCGTATTACAAATAGGACAGGTATGACAAATATCAGAATCAAAGAATGGGGGGAGAAATGGGTTGAACGTTTCAACGAACTTTCTGCAAAATATGAAGTCCCATATTACACCCAATCTCCATTGAACTTGGTCGGAGATGGGGTCGACATAATGTTTGTCGGCATTAATCCCAAAGGAGGCAACAAAGGAGTTACAAACCGCACCTTGGATAATTTTCTTGCAGGTAATGAATGTTGGGGGCAAAGATTTTGCGGAGATAAGAATGTGTGGAAGTTTACGAATGGTGCCAGATTCTTTATGGGCTATGATGCTTCTAAACATGTAGACACGATAGACAATGATCATAAAGTGGTGTGGACTAATCTGACACCATTTCAATCAGACAAGGGTTTTACTGACTTGAAAGCCGAATTGCGAGACGAGGGAGTAAAATCTACGCTTGAACTCATCTCTATCTTAAAGCCTGAGAAAGTTGTTTTTCTCGGTGGTAATGCCTTTGGCTTACTTGACAAATATGCTGATAATAACCTGAGACTACATTTTGAACATATAAAGGTTTTTGACAAACTCCCCTTGGAAATAGGACGGTTATACAACATACCTGCATATTATGTGAGTCACCCGTCTGGGAAGTGGCCGGTAAGTCATTGCTTTATCTCAGTATTCGTTTTCCTTCGCAACCTTATTGACATTTATGAGAATGACAAACCTACAAAGTCCTTAAAAACGGTTGCAGAAAGTATGAGAAAGGAATTTGCACTATGGCATGACCGAATTGAAACAATGTAAACAGCGCATCATGTGAACGAGAGAAACTTATTTTGCAAATTCTATTTGTGGGAGCAGAGCAGATGCTGCTCAGTATCAAATAATGATTAGCTACATAAAGCAAACTATTGCTTCTATATAACAAAGATGATATTTGAACTTTGTTATATAGAAGCAATAATCACTTATATTTAGCATAAACCATCACTGGCCTTTGCTTTGATGCTCTACGATAGATCTCCATCACTTTAGCCACACAGTCCCGCGACACCGTGAAACAACCACGACTCTCTGAACCTATCGGGATATAGTCCCTTTCACCCGAAAATCTCGTCACCTTTCCTGCCGAATGAATCAAGATGCCACGTGGCTCGGCAAGATAGTTCGTTCTGTCAAGCCCCCTTAGGCGGACGCTATTCTTAAACTTGTAACCTTTTCCTACCATCACGTAACGTCCCAGGCTCGAGCACCCGCTGCCAAACTCATTGCTGAACTTCGGAGTGGCATCTGTGTTCCCCTTGCCACTGCCGTGCATACAATAGCTGCTCATCACGCGCTTGCCATGCTGCAAGTCGTATATGAAGAACCGCTTTTTGCCCGAAGGTATGGAGAAATCTACCAGGATATAATAATCTGTACTATACCCTCGTCTGTCGCAATAGTCCCTTACTTGAGAAAGGTCCTCACAATCCACCTTGCCATACCAAAGTCTGGCATCGATGTAATTATTATACAATGGTTTTGTGAACCTATTGTATATAGGTGGAACAAATGGAATGCAAGCTATTAGCAACAAGATCACTAACAACACTTTCAAAACTCGTTTCTTATTCATTGTCATCAACGAAAGAATATTTTGTATTTAAGTGAAAATACGCTATTAATTGAAATGGCCTATCCATTGTCCATATTCGCAGTAGACTACCCGACTATTTTTGTCTATAGTAATGCATACGCCATAACTTTTTGATGTTGGATACTGACATTCATACATTCCTTTGTCATTTTTCTTCCATTTTGGGGGAAGCCTCAATCTGTTGGATAAAATTCTTTGAGATTTTTTTATCAAGCAACAGTACATATAGGGCATGACTCTCAGGTGGCCCAGATTGACAAGAGAAATCCACTAATTGATATGGTGGTAAAGATACTCCTGTTTTTTTACTAAGCACTTTACGATTGGCAAATTCCTCAAGTTCAAAGGCTGTGGCTCCGTTACTGCGATGTATTGTAAATCCTTGTTTGGTGATTTCCATATCAAAAAGTGGTTCGTAGCTTACACTCTTAACAGGTGATTTCATATACTCACTATCCCAAGCCCTTCTGAAAGAGATACAAGTGTCACCTTCGTTGGTCCAGAACACATTATCTTTTGAAGAGCATAAGTTTTTCAGTTTATGAATGTATTCTTCCGACAGGGGCTTGTCTAAATCATAATAGATATAAGTACGATGTCCCCCCCACAGATCGTAGGTCACTACATTATTTCTGTAGGTGAATGCTGGAAAGTCATCGAGCCCGGTTATTGCAACGATGTCATCACGAGTCTTATATGGTATCTTATCTTCGCTCAAAGAAGAAGGGAAAAATTCGTCCTCGGCAATGTAGACGGTTGTATATGTTAACAACGCAACAGGTGATATAAACATCAACGGAATTCCAATCCACCAATATCTCATGCCATACCTCTTCATCTTACGAGGAAGCATCAGCGAACATAACAACCAAGAGCCTGAACAGTCGGCAAATGTACGGAACTTCTTATTCTTCTTTCCAAGCCAATGGTAAAAAACCAAATGGTCTATGCCCTTTAGAATAAGAAGAGCAATCAAAATTGCCGGAATTGCTATAACGATAAACACTATTGTTTTCATATTTATAAAGAATTAGTGTTCGAAGGAACGTCATTCACTTTCTGTGCCACTTCCTTGGCTGCTGTCTGTACATGGTCGTCACTACCCTTTGCAAAACTTGCGGTGCTGGTTGCTACAACCATCATCAGCACAATCATTAACTTCTTCATTGTCTTTATTATTTTAGATTGTTTTATCTTATTGACAATGCAAAGGTAAAGTGACTATCCTGAAGCGAGAAACATTCTGGAGTTGCTTGTACAAGATGTATGGTTTATTGTATATCTTGTGCTTATCGTGTTCTTGTACCCAGCCAAGGCGCTATGTCGTGGTGAAGCCAATTCCAAACTCTACTCCAATAACTTTGATTACTCCATTTCCTTTTATCAAGCAAAGTTAAGATGGAATATCTACATGGAATAATCATTACGTAAGACCTGTATGAAATGATAGATAAAATGTAGAAGAGGTAAGTTTCATCTGTTGAGCCAAGATATATGAAGACCTCAACTCCCTGCAAACGAAAAAAAAATAAGTCCTGTAAATCTTTCGACTTACAGGACTCTGTTGCGGAGAGAGGGATTTTATACCACTCTACCATCTTTTGTAACTCGTTGATATTCAAGTGCCGTCTTTAGGCATTTTCGCTTATTTTGCACGAAAAATGGCGCAGAAGTGGCGCAAGACAAAATATCGCTCAAGAATAAAAACTTGAGCGATATTTTTTTTGACGTGTATATACTAGCATCGCGGACACGCTTACAAGTGGCTCTGAAAACATCATACTTTAAAGTCTTGAATCAACTATAAAGGTTCTGAAAATCAGGCGCTTAGTCAAATTTATTTAGTTATGTTTTGTTGATTAACTTGCTCATATTCAAACGATTACGTGATTATTAACAGAGTATTGATGTGAATTTACCGAACGAAACTCCGTAAAACCACGAAAAGACTATTCATTTATTAGGATATGGGAATCTGAGCCTTTCAATCTGACACCTACTTCTAAGTATAAGAAATGTGAAAATCACTATTTCTCGGTATTGTACAATTTCTAAATAACCCCCACCTTTGCAGCCGTAAAAGAAATAGATATGACAAAAGGATTAGGAAATATTAAAAAGAAATACATCTTCCTGGGGTTATTGGCCGTGATTGTTCTGGGAGGTTTGGCGAAGGCTTACTCTGCCTGGGTGGGTACTACCCGCATCGCATTCCTCAACTATCAGGCTATTGCGCTGGGACAGATTTCGCATGCCAACGACAATGCGATGATTAAACTGAGTGAAATCACTACCGATGATTTCGACCATCTGGGAGATTACGATATGATTATCGTGAATGGTATGGGACTCCGAATTGACGAGAACCAGCGCAAGCTGTTGGAGGAGGCTTCCTACAAGGTGCCAACCCTGACTCATGCAGCTACCAACCCAGCCAACAATATCGTATCGGTAGATAACTTCGATGCAGATTATCTGATGCAGTACATCGAGAACGGCAGTAAGAAGAATTATCACAGTATGCTCGCTTACATCCGTAAGTTTATCGACGGAAAGAAGTTCATGGCTCCTGAACCGGAACGTGTGGATGAGCGACCAGACTATCTCCTGACTCATTTCGATCCGAATGATGAAAAGGGTGATGAACTGGGCTTCAACAGCATCCGCGAGTACAATGCCTTCCTGGCAAAGAACGGTTTATATAAAGAAGGTGCTCCTACCATCATGCTCACCGGTTTTATGGGTGCGGCTCCTGATATGGAGAAGGCTTTCGAGAAGAAGGGATTCATGGTGTATCGCATCAATAAGCTTCAGAGCTTTATTGCCGGTCATCATGCCGACAGCATCCAGGCGAATGCCGTAGTGAATATGGCGCACGGCAGACTGGGCGATTACTTCGTAGAGTTCCTGAAGCAGAAGAATATTCCACTATTCTCACCTCTTAATATCAACCGCTTGACCACCGATTGGGAGAACGACAAGCAGGGAATGAACGGCGGCTTCATGTCGCAGAGCA
>OGOX01001254.1_pt1 | contig 16774 bp, 15 predicted proteins | sample 1552761 | NCBI WGS metagenome assembly OGOX01 (sample SAMEA2580212, study PRJEB22360) | human gut metagenome | biome: human gut; feature: human-associated habitat; material: faeces | place: Denmark | collected 2008/2010
TCGAGCGCTGTCTTTGCCGGGCGGTTGACTTCGATGATCGTGTTGCGCTTGTTGGACAGCAGTTCGATCTGGTGATTCAGACCGTTGATCTTGCTTTGCAGCTCAGCTTCCATTTCGTCATAAAGATCGCCCAGTGTTTCCTCGTTCTCCGGGTGCTTCATAATATCGCGGATGCGCTGACGTTTGGTGACCTTGAGTTCTGCCGTCAGATCATCCAGCACCTCTGCCAGATTGTCCGCCGTCTGCTCGGTTTCCACGATCTGATTATCCTCGCGGGCCAGTTCCGCGTTCAGCCTGTCGAGCATCTCCGCAGAGCCGTCCATCACCCGACGGATGTACAGCCGCATAAGCTCGTCCAGCTTGTCCACGCGGATATGGTGGCTGGTGCAGCCCTTGAGCCCGCGCCGGTGATACGTCCCGCAGGTGTAGGCGGGGGCGAGGTCAGAGCGGCTCATGGCGAACAGCGGACTGCCGCAGTCGCCGCACTGCAAAAAGCCGGAGTACACGTTGTCGTTGATCTTCACGCCGCGGTAGTTGCTGCGGCTGCGCTTTTCCCGCAGCGCGCGGGTGATGGCGAAGGTGCGGTAGTCGATGATGGCCTGATGGTGGTGTTCAATGACGATGTGCTCGTCGTCGTTGCGCTTGATGTCCTTACCGTTGATCTTGGCGCGGGTGTACTTGCCCTGACGGAGCGTGCCGATATAAAAATCGTTGTCGAGAATGCCCTGCACCGTGGCGATGGCCCATGCGTTCTTGGCCTCCCGTTTCGTTTTCTTGCCCGCCGCCTCCTTGCGCATCCGCTCAGACATGCGCGGCGTGGGGACGCCCTGATCGGTGAGGTAGTTGGCGATCTTCTTGTAGCCCCAACCGGCGTTGCTGTAAAGGTCAAAAATCCTGCGGACGGTCTCGGCCTCGGTGGGGATGATCTCAAACTGCTTGTCCTCGGTGACGAGATAGCCGTAGGGCGCGGCGCAGATCCACTCGCCGTCGTTCTGCCGCCGCTTCACAACGCTGCGCACCTTGCGGGAGGTGTCCGTGACGGGCATTTCGTTCACGAGGAACTGGAACTGGATTTTCAGCCAGTCGTCGTCATTGGGGAAGTCCACCCCGTCGCCGATGGAAATGATGCGAACGCCCGCGTCGCGCAGGTCTTCCAGCTCCACCAAACCGCGTGAGTTGCGGCGGGAAAAGCGGGAAAAGTCCTTGATGATGAGAATATCGTACTTGTGGGACATGAGTCCCCGGCGCATCTCCTGATAGCCCTCGCGCTGCTCAAACGTGTAGCCGGAGCGGTCGCGGTCTTCAAAAAACGTCAGCGTGCTGCCGGGAAAGTGGGTTTTCACATAGTCCTCGATGATGGCTTTCTGGTTCTCTATCGAGATGTTCTTCTGCTCCTGCTCATCATCCACGGAAATGCGGGCATAGCCCGCGATGTCAAATGTTTCGGTCATGATAGGCTCCTTTGCCTGTGAGGCTGGTCATATGGATAGCGTCAATAGCCGCTCGGCTTCATCGTAGTTGCAGGCTGCTACGGCCTCAAACAGCGCTTTGTTCAATTCAAATGTTTTTTTCATCGTACACCTCCACCCTCAAGTGCCCGGGAACAGCTCAAAAGGCTCACCGCGATTTGGCAATGGGTCAAATTTTTCTCCAAACTGGTGCGGATAGTTGAGGTGCTTGAGCTCCTCGTCCGCTCTGGCGGACACTATAATGATGGGGCAAGAGACCAGAAAGAACAGATAATCGGCTCCATATGTCCACTCCATCCCGTTGAAGAAGCCCTCGGCGTCCACCATTTCTGCGAGAAACAAAATGGGGGCGTCCTCACTGGACAAGGTCTTGTATATGTCCGCCTCCAGCAGATCGTCATCCTTGAGGTCGGCAAGGCACTCATATTGTCTTACGCAGAATTCATCGATTTCCTCGTCCTCCGGCTGGTGCGGAAGGTATTTGGATGTGATGAAATAGTTGCTCTGCTCAAACTCTATGAGGATGCTCCCGAAATCGCCCGCCGATGAATTGACGATCAGGCACGGTTCGGCAAGATGAATGCGTTTTACGCGCTGTTCTCTGCAACAGTGCAGAAGTTCTGCGAATTGCTCTTGGTTGTTCATATCATTTACCCTTGAGATATTTTTCCGTCTGGCGGTCAAATTCGGAGATGTATGCCGCCCGTGGACGGCAGTTTCCGAGAATTTCTCGGTAGCTGAGCTTGGATTCATTTCCCATTTGCAGTCTTCTCGGCGTGCTCTGCCCATTCCGGCAACCACGCACGCATTTTCAACTGGTGACAGTTTGTCACCAGTTCACTGCCTTCTTCTTTCAGACGCTGTTTCAGCTTGTTCCAGTATTTTCGCCCGGTGTTGTAGTCAGGGCTGTCTGTCAGAACACCGACCACATCAACAATGGAGAAGTACCATTCCTCCCGTTCCGCATCCCACGCCACGCGAATCTTCTGATCCTCAAAAAGCTGGATCGCGTTGTTCTCCGGTGCTTTCATCTGATCCCCCGTTCTGCGCAAGTCATACTTTTTTACCATGTTACCACTTGCGATAGACTTTGCATTTCACTTATTGAATAACATTGTATCACATGGATTAAGCATGTGCAACCGGAAAATGATCTGACAAAGAAAACCACTCCACTTTTTCGCGCGTGTCAGGCATTGCGTTTTTTGCCCATATGTAGTATAATTAAGGAATAAAAATGGTGTAATCCAAACGTTTTTCGGGTGGGGCATTGCGATTTGCCGGATGCACTGAAATACCTCCGCTTTGCACACTGCTGTGGCGGAGCTGATAGGAACGAAATGCCGTGTATAAGAGATTTGGAAAACGATTGATTGATATATTGTTGTCGCTGGCGGGGTTGATCCTCGCCTCGTGGCTGTATTTGCTCATTATGATCGCCATCGAGATCGATGACCCCGGCCCGGTGTTCTTTTCTCAGAAGCGGGTTGGTATCCATAAGAAATATTTCCAGCTCTATAAATTCCGCAGCATGAAGATGTCCACGCCTCATGATATGCCCACGCATCTGCTGGAAAACCCGGAGCAGTACATCACACGCGTTGGAAAATTCCTGCGCAAGACATCCCTTGACGAGATTCCGCAGCTCTGGAATATTCTCCGGGGCGACATGAGCGTTATCGGTCCCCGGCCTGCCCTCTGGAATCAGGAGGATCTGCTGGCAGAGCGTGACAAATACGGTGCCAACGATGTGAAGCCCGGCCTTTCCGGCTGGGCGCAAATCTGTGGCCGGGACGAACTGGAGATTGCGGACAAGGCGCGGCTGGATGGCGAATATGTGCAGCGCATGAGTTTTGCCTTTGACTGCCGCTGCTTTTTCGGGACGGCCATTTCCGCCCTGCGGGGTGACGGTGTGGTCGAGGGCGGCACGGGAGAGCTGCATAAGGTGGAGAGCAAGAAATGAGAATTCTGATCGCAACCAATCATTCCTATATGTTCTACCGCTTCCGCAAGGAGTTGGTGGAGGCGCTGATGCAGGAGCATGAGGTCATTCTCAGCACGCCCTTTGTGGGCCACGAGGACGATTTGCAGGCTATGGGTCTGCGCTGCATCGATACAGAGATCGATCGCCGCAGCATCAATCCTTTCAAGGATATGAAACTGCTGAAAACCTACCGCAAGATGCTGGACGAGATCCAGCCGGATTTGGTCATCACCTATTCCATCAAGCCCAACATCTACATGGGCAGTGCCTGCATGGCCAAGGGCATTCCCTATGTCACCAATGTGCAGGGACTCGGCACGGCCTTTGAAAAGCCAGTGCTGTCGAATGTGGTGTCTGTGATGTACCGCAGCGCTCTGCGGAAGGCAGGAACGGTGTTCTTTGAGAACGAGGAGAACGCTCAATTCTTCCTACATAAAAACATCATCTCCGCCCAGCAGATGAAGGTGCTCCCCGGTGCTGGCATCAATCTGGACGAGTATCCCTATGTCCCCATGCAGGACGACGGCGTGTGCAGCTTCCTGTTTGTTGGACGCATTATGAAGGAAAAGGGCGTGGACGAGTTTTTCACCGCCGCGAAAACCATCAAGGCGGAATTTGGCGAAAAGGTTGCATTTGATGTGGTGGGCTTCTATGAGGATGCCTACAAGGGAACCGTCGATCAGTTAGTCGCTGATAGCGTCATCAAGTTCCACGGCTTCCAGACGGATGTGTATCCGTTCTATGAAGCGGCGGACTGTGTCGTGTTGCCCTCCTACCATGAGGGCATGTCCAACGTTCTGCTGGAGGGTGCCGCCACGGGCCGCGCGCTCATCACCAGCGACATCCCCGGCTGCCGCGAGGCGGTGGATGACGGTGTCAGCGGCTATCTGTGCCCAGCGAAGGACGCGGACGCGCTGTACGAAGCTATGCGGCGATACATGGAACTGCCAGAGAACTGGCGGGGTGAAATGGGCCGCCGTGGCCGGGAGAGAATGGAGCAAAGGTTCAGCAAAACCGCCGTTGTGGCGGAAACCATCAAACACTTGGAGATTTGACATGCGCGATTTAGTCACCCTCATGCTTATAACAATCGCCTTGGCGTGGTGCGCGGATCATGTTTCGATCGGACCTGCAAAGTCCAATCGGCGGCAGCGGTTGATTGTATGTACACTATTGATCATCGTTCTGCTGGCAGGCTTCGCAGGATTGCGGACGCACTGTAATGATACCGGCGCATATCGACATGGCTACGAGTTGATTACGGAAAGCTCGTGGGAAGCATCTGATAAGAGCATCGGCGCGAATCCGCTGTTCAACTGGGTGAATTATCAGCTGAGCATGCGCGGCGTGTCCACGCAGAATTTCCTGATGTTCTGGGCCTTTCTGACGGTCGCCTGCTACGTCATTTTCGTGCATGCCTACTCGGTAAATTATCCGCTGACAGTTTTTCTGCTGTTCACCACCAGCTGCTACACATTTGCTTTTGCAGGCATCAAGCAGGCGGCGGCAGTCGGCATTGCGGTCATTGCGACAATGTTTGCGCTCAGAAAAAGATGGCTGCTATTTCTGGCGGGTATCCTGATTGCGACGCTGATCCACCCCTATTCTCTGATGTATCTGCTGGTGCCGTTCATGGAATTCAAGCCGTGGACAAAAAAGACCTATTGGATGCTGGCAATTTTTCTTGCGGCAGGTTTCCTGCTGCGTCCGCTGATTGGTACAGTTGTCAATATCACGACCCTTTTGGGCGAGGAATATACGGTTTTATCGTTTACTGGCGAAGGCGTCAATGTCTTCCGTGTTCTGGTGTGTAACGTGCCGCTTGTGCTGTCGTTTCTCTATCGCAAGAAGTTGTTTACAAACAGCTCTAAGATGGAAAACCTCGCGGTGAATCTGACTATGCTGAACGGTGCCATTATGTTTGTCGGCCTATTCGGAACGGCAAATTACTTTGCACGTCTGGCAAATTACTTTCTTATTTTCCAGTCGCTGTCACTTCCGTGGATGCTGAAAAAGATCGGCGGCAGGGATAGGAGGATGCTGACCATCCTGATGGTACTGGGCTTTGCTGCGTATTTCTACTATGCCAACATGATCGCAATTCCATTCGACTTGGATTTTGCACGGTTAAGCTTGGCGGAGTATCTCGAGCTAGCAGGAGGCTGATTTGATATGGAACAGACACCAAGGGTAAGCATCATCGTACCTGTTTACAATGTTGAACGATACCTTAGACAGTGCTTGGATACCTTAGTCAATCAGACCTATCAGAATATTGAAATTATTTGCGTCGATGATGGATCAACGGACGCGAGCAGCGAGATATTGACTGAATATGCTCTGAAAAACAGTAAAGTTCGCGTGATCCGTCAGGAAAACTCCGGGCTTTCCGCAGCTCGCAATGTGGGCTTTTCATTTACAACGGGCGAGTATGTCATGTATGTAGATAGCGATGACTGGATTGATGTACGCACTTGCGAAAAGGCGGTTTTTAAGGCGGAAGAGCATGCTGCTGACTTGGTGATGTGGCCCTATATCCGAGAATTTCCGGATCATAGCGCTCCAAAAGCCATTTTTTCAGAGGAAAAAACCTTTCATGCAGCGGAATGCCGAGAACTCCAACGTAGAATGGTAGGCCTCTTGGGAACAGAACTTGCACATCCTGAAAATGCAGATGCGCTTTGTACGGTGTGGGGAAAGCTCTACCGTCGTGAGCTTATTGCGCAAAACGAGATTCATTTTACAGATTTGCAGCGTATTGGGACTTATGAGGATGGGCTATTTAATCTTCACTATCTCGCGCATGTGAAAAACGTCACCTACATTCCTGACTATTTGAGCCATTACCGTAAAAATTCCGGAATGACCTCTAAGTATAGGAAGGAACTGGTGGCTCAGTGGAAGAACCTGTTTTCCGATATGCGCAGTTACATTGAGCTGGAAAAGTGCGGCGATGATTTTGACGCCGCACTCAATAACCGTATCAGCCTCAGTATTATCGGTTTGGGCTTAAATGCGCTGGTACTGCCAAACCGTGAAGCCTCGACGGAAATCCGAGGCATCCTGTCGGAGAAGGAATATCGTGCGGCAATCAAAACGCTGCCCATGCGATATTTTCCTCCGCATTGGTGGGCATTTTTTGCCTGCTGTAAGCTGAACTTTGCATCAGGGGTATTTCTGCTCTTGAAATGCATGGAAAGGATAAAAGGATGAGTGAGAATGTAGCACAGCAGCCGATCCGGGTGCTGAATCTGTTTACCATCATGGATCGCGGCGGCGCTGAAACTATGGTGATGAATTATTATCGGCATATTGATTGCACGAAGGTACAGTTTGATTTCCTCGTTCACCGGGAGCAGCGCGGAGCATATGATGACGAGATAGAAGCGTTGGGCGGCAGGATATACCGTTTATGCCCAATCTATCCGCAAAATTTTGCGCGGTACAAGCGTGATCTGCGCGGCTTTTTTCAAGCACACCCGGAATACAAGATCATACATTCCCACATGTCTGAACTGGGGTATTTTGCATTCCGTGAAGCTGAACAGCAAGGCGTCCCGGTACGAATTTGCCATGCACATAATGCACCGCATGGGTTCGATGCGAAAATGATCGTGCGTACCTATTTTAAAAAACGGATGATGCCACATCTGACACACCTGTTTATGTGCGGCGAAGAGTCCGGGAAGTGGCTTTACGGAGAGAAAAACAAAAGCCGTTTTATTATGCTGAACAACGCTATCGATGCTGCTTCATATACTTACGACCTGTCGAAGCGTGAGGAGCTGCGGCGACAGCTTGGCCTTGCGGACAAGCTGGTCATTGGCCATGTCGGTCGCTTTAACCCGCAAAAGAATCATCCCTTTCTTTTGGATATCTTTGCCGCCTTGCTGAAAAAAGAATCGAACGCAGTTCTCCTTCTTGTCGGCGGTGGTGTGGGAATGTCCAAAATGCAGGAGAAGGTGCAGGAGCTTGGCATAGCAGAGCATGTTCGCTTCTTGGGAGTGCGCAGCGACGTTGCAGACTTGATGCAAGCGATGGATGTATTCGTGTTCCCATCATTATACGAGGGCTTAGGAATTGCTTTAATTGAAGCGCAAGCTGCTGGATTACCCTGCGTTGTTTCAGATACAATTCCGCATGAAGCATACTTGACAGACCTTGTCGATTCTGAGAGCTTGTCCGCTCCGGCAGAAAAGTGGGCGGAGAAGATCCTTGCGAAGCGAGCTATCCCCCGCACCGACCGTCGAGCAGAAATCGCCGCGCACGGCTTCGATATCACTACAGAAGCAGTAAAACTACAGGAGTTTTATTTGAAGGCTTATGAACAAAACTGCTGATCCCATCCTCACCATCTTCACCCCTGCCTACAATCGCGCGCATACGCTGCCGCGCACCTATGAAAGCCTTTGCCGCCAGAGCTGTAAGGATTTTATCTGGCTGATCGTGGACGACGGCTCTGCGGACAACACCGCCGAGTTGGTGCACGATTGGCAAAGCCGCGACAACGGGTTTACAATTCAATACATCTACAAGGAAAATGGGGGCATGCACACCGCCCACAACGTGGCCTACGCCAATATCCATACGGAGCTGAACACCTGTATTGATTCTGACGATATGTTGGCAGACGGCGCGGTGGAGAAGATCCTGCGCAAGTGGGACGAGGTCAAAGGGAAGGGCTACGCCGGGCTTGTCGGCCTTGATGCGGATTTCGATGGAAAGATCATCGGCAAAGGCTTTCCTGACGGACTATCCGAGACCACCATTTCCGGTTACTATGCCGCGGGCGGTGCCGGTGACAAAAAGCTGGTCTATCGGACGGATGTCATCAACGCCTATCCCGAGTACCCCGTGTTTGAGGGCGAAAAGTATGTCAGTCTGGCCTACAAGTATCTTTTGATCGATCAGGATTACAAGCTTGCAGTGCTGGACGAGGTGCTATGCAATGTGGAGTACCAGCCGGACGGCTCCAGCAACAACATGCTCCGGCAGTATCTGCGAAATCCCAAGGGCTTCGCTTTCTGGCGCACGGTGAAGATGCAATACCCGGAGTCCTTTAAACGACTGGCGATGGATTGCATCCACTACTGCTCCAGCAGCCAGATTGCGGGAAATCGGAAATATATCAAGGAATCCCCACGCAAGCTGCTGACGGTGCTCTGCACCCCAGCGGGTTGGGTGCTGACGGGGTATATCAGGAGAAAGGCGGGTGTACAGAGATGCCATCCCAAATTGCAGTCATAATTCCTGTTTATAACACGGGAAAAAAGAAGCTTACGAAATGTATATATTCTGTCTTGGCGCAGACATATCGGCAGTTCATTTTAATCCTTGTGGATGATGGGTCTACCGATGATAGTGGTGCTATATGCGAATCCTTTGCACAGAAGGACCCGCGAGTTTTAGCGATCCATCAGACCAACAAAGGCTGTGTAGAGGCAAGAAAAACAGGCGTTTTCTCGGATGCAGCACAGACGGCAAAGTATATCGCCTTTTGCGATTCGGATGACACCTTGCCGAGAGATGCACTCGAAAAGCTGGTAACGGTAGCAGAGAAGGAGCAAGCGGATTGTGTCTGCGGTAATATGCGCCGCGTGTACCGAAAAATCACAATTCCAAGCCGCTTTCAAAGCCCATGCCTTTCTGTTGATGGCCCTAGAGTATATCCGAATGCGGAAATTCTTTCCGAAGTATATGTAAGTTGCTTTGGTGTAAGTGATTATCCGGTAAACCTATGGGGCAAGATTTACCAGACGGAGCTGATCACGCGCGCATCTGACTTTCCACCGATTGTCGAGTTCATGGGTGAGGATTTGAGTGTTACGCTTAGAGTGCTTCCCGAAACAAGGAGATTGGTGATTATCCCGGATGTTGTGTACAACTACCGAATCGGCGGCGGAACCTCAAAATTCATGCCCCATATGTTAGATGATTTTTTGAGCCTATACCGCCTCAAAAAAGAACTGGCGCAACGCCATCCGATGCCGCAGAATGTGGAGTATCTGATGGCGGTGGAGATGAAAAACATTGTGCTTTCATGGCTTGAAATGTGTGCGCTGAGCGGAAAATATGATAACGATGCGCTGCGCGAGGAAATCAAGCGAGTTTGCGGCATCCTTGAGATAGAGGAAGCGGTACGGCAAAGAGACTTCGTAGAGAAGGAGCCTACAGGGATTCGCAAAGCAATTCAGGAGACTGATGTTGAGTTTATTGACAACGCTCTCTTAGAGCGAATCGCAGCAGGGAAATATAGAAGACTGATTAAGAAACTGTTGAAGTGATATTATGAAAAAACCATCCATTCTCATCTTCTCCCAAGCGATGGAGCTTGGGGGCGTGGAGCGCAGCCTTCTGGGCTTGCTGGATTCCATCGACTATGACCGCTACGACGTTGACCTCTTTCTGATGCGGCACAGCGGCGAACTGATGCCGTATCTGAACCCCAAGGCAAAGCTCCTGCCGGAAATTCCGCAGTATGCCTCGTTGGCCGTGCCCATGGCGTCGCTCGTCAAGAGCGGACAACTGGGCGTGCTGCGCGGGCGGCTGAAAGGAAAGCTTGCGGCACGGCGCTTTGATAAGCAGCATCCCAGCGAGAAGTCGTCCGTCACCGCGCTGACCTACAGCCATAAGTATACGCTGTGGTCTATGCCGCCGATCTCCGGCAAGACCTATGATCTTGCCATCAGCTTTCTGACGCCGCATTATTTTGCGCGGGAGCGGGTGAGGGCGAAGAAATACGCAGCGTGGATCCACACGGACTACACGGCGCTGACCTTCGACCGCTCGGCGGAGCTTGCCATGTGGAACAGATTTGACACAATTTGCGGCGTGTCGGAGCAAGTGACTGCTGCATTCGATACAGAGTTTCCTGAACTCTCGCATTTGACAGCAACAGTGGAGAATATTCTTCCCCAAAATCTGATCGAACGCCAATCCAATAATCCGCAGGACGAAATGCAAAAAGAAAAACCGTTTAAATTATTGTCTGTTGGTCGCTTTTCAGAACAGAAAAACTTCGACAATGTGCCGGATATCTGCCGCCGCTTGGTAGCGGACGGCCTTGACGTAACGTGGTATCTCATCGGCTATGGCGGTGACGAGATGCTGATTCGCCAGAAAATTGCCGAAGCCGGTATGCAGGATCGCGTCATCATCCTCGGCAAGAAAGACAACCCCTACCCCTATATGCGCGCCTGCGACCTGTATGTGCAGCCCTCCCGCTATGAGGGCAAGGCCGTCACCGTGCGGGAGGCGCAGTTGCTTGGAAAGCCCGTCGTCATCACAGACTACGCTACCTCCGGCAGTCAGCTGGAGGACGGGGCGGACGGTGTGATCGTCCCCATGGATAACGCGAGTTGCGCCGCTGAAATTGCCGCGTTGCTGCGCGACCCTGCCCGGATGCAGCAGCTGTCGGAGAACTGCGCAAAGAGAGATTATACGAACAGCGCGGAGGTCGAAAAAATCTACGCGCTGATGGAGGACTGAACCCATGATCCCCAAAATCATCCACTACTGCTGGTTTGGCCGCGGCGAAAAGCCGGAGCTTGCCAAGAAGTGCATCGCCAGCTGGAAGAAGTTCTGCCCGGATTTTGAGATCCGCGAGTGGAACGAGGACAACTGCGATTATCTTGCCATGCCCTTCATGACGGAGGCCTACGCTGCGAAGAAGTATGCCTTCGTGTCCGACGTTATGCGCCTTGCCGTGCTGGAGCAGTACGGCGGCGTGTATTTCGACACCGACGTTGAGGTGCTGCGGGACATTTCACCGCTGCTGGATGACGAGGGATTCATTGGATTTGAGAACGAGCAGTATGTTGCCTCCGGCCTGACCATCGCCGCTGAGGCCCACCATCCGGTGATTCAGGCGATGATCGAGGAATATAAAAAGCTGCACTTTGCCGGTGCTGATGGCAGCGTCACGCCCGTAGGCTGCCCGCATCTCAATACGGATGTGATGGAGCGTTTCGGCCTTGTGCGCAACGGACAGGAGCAGTTGGTTGCCGGGATTCATGTCTATCCGGCGGACTACTTCAACCCGCTGGACAGCGTAACGGGCAAGCTGACAAAAACGGAGAACACCTACTCGATCCACTGGTATTCCATGAGCTGGCTGCCGAAAAGAACGCAGATCAGAGCGAAAGTTGGACGAATATGGCGGAGGATTACGAAAAGGGGCAAGTCATGAAAATTTGTACGATCACCTGCCACGATGTCTATAACGTCGGCGCATCCTTACAGGCTTACGCCCTGCAAACCTATTTGAAGTCGCTGGGGCATGACGTGAAGATCATCGACTATAAACCGGATTACCTCTCGAAGCATTACCGGCTGGATATTGTCGGCAATCCCAAATATGATAAGCCATTTGTCCGCGAGGCGTATCTTTTAGCGAAGCTGCCGGGGCGGCTTCGCGTGTTGCCGAGAAAGAAGGCGTTTGACAGCTTTACAGCCAAGCACCTTGATTTGACCAGACGGTATGTCTCTAATGAAGAGCTAAAGGCCGATCCCCCCGAGGCGGATGCTTTTTTCGCTGGGAGCGACCAGATCTGGAATCCGCTGTTTCCCAACGGGAAAGACCCCGCCTTCTATCTGGACTTCGTGCAGCAGGGAGTCCGCGCCTCCTACGCGGCCAGCTTTGCGGTGGACGAGTTCCCGCAGGAGCTGCGGGAGGTGACGGCGCAGTATCTCAGCCGCTTCGACCATATTGCTGTGCGTGAGACATCCGGCCTTTCTGTACTAAAGACGCTGGGGATCACAAACGCTGTAACCGTCCTTGATCCGGTATTCCTGCTTGACCGGGCACAGTGGGAGGCGATGGCTGAGAAGCCGGAGCGCTGCGAGAAACCATATCTGCTGGTATATGACTTTGATAATAGCCCTGCTGTCCGCAAGTTGGCGGAGAGAATTGCGGCGGAACGAGGCTTGCATATCTACTCGGTCTTCAAGCTTCCATACGCCGAACGCTGCTTCCCACTCTGCGGCCCGGAGGCGTTTTTGGGCCTCATGCAGCACGCGGCTTTTGTGCTTTCCAACTCCTTCCATGCAACGGCGTTCTCGGTGATATTTGAGAAGGAATTCGCCGTCGTGGAGCGCACGGAGAAAATCAATACGCGGATGCGCGACTTTACCACCATGCTGGGGCTATCTGACCACATGGTAACAGCAGAGACGGAGATCCCGGATGGCACGGACTGGACAGCCGTGTACCGCTGCCTGAAAAATGAGATCGACCACGCAAAGGCGTATATAGACGAAGTGCTGAGGGATGGGGAGAAATGATTGATAAGGTTTCGGTTCAAGAATGCGCGATCTGCGGCGCTTGCATAAATGCTTGCCCGGTAGATGCGATCAGCTTGGACAAGGTGCATCTGGATTTTAGATATCCTCAGATCAAAGAAGACATTTGCATTCATTGCAACCAATGTGAAAAGGCTTGTCCAATTTTGGGGAACAAAGGAAAACCTGATGATGGGTATCCTGTAGCCTTTGCAGCCAAAAGCGAGAATGACCCTATGCGGATGCGCAGCAGCTCAGGCGGTGTATTTTATGAGCTTGCCGATCAAATGCTCCGCGATGGCGGATACGTATGCGGCGCGGTGTTTGATGACGAGTTTCATGTCAAGCACATCCTTTCCAATGCCAAGGAAGATATTCTGCGGATGATGGGCTCCAAGTATGCCCAAAGCGATGTGGGGTATTGCTATCGGGAAGTCAAAGACGTGCTTGAAAAGGGATGCAAGGTTTTGTTCAGCGGGTGCCCCTGCCAGGTCGCAGGACTGCGCACATTTTTTGGAAAAGAGTATCCGAATCTGCTTCTTGTGGAGTTGATCTGCCATGGGATTCCCAGCGACCATATGCTGCAAACGTATATTGGTATGCAGGAAAGGAAATATGGCGCAAGGCTTACAAGGATGGAGTTTCGTAACAAGAAGAAGGGCTGGCATAATAGCTCTGTGCGAATGGAGTTTGAAAATGGAAGAGTCCATTCGGAACCCATGACGTTTGATACATATATGCAAGGCTATTTTCGGGGCGTGACCCTAAAAGAAAGCTGTTTTTCTTGTCAGTTTCGGGGTTTTAAAAGTGGCAGCGACCTGACAATTGGCGACCTTTGGGGTGCAGAGATTTCGATACCGGATATGGATGACAACAATGGCCTTTCGGCGGTCATTGTAAATTCAGAAAAAGGAACTCTCTTTTTGAACAGAAGCAAGACTATTCGTCGCCAGTTTGAAATTGATAAAATCCTGAAATACAATCAAAGTTTGCTTACATCTTTTGATGAAGGGGCGCAGAGAGCTGCGTTTTATGCCTATACAGAGAGGTGTGATTTAGAAGGAGCAATTGAGACTTTTTTTCAGGAGACGCTGCTGCAAAAGGCAAAGCGCAAGTTCAGGTTTTTCTTGCGCTATGCTTGGTATACCCTGCAAGGAAAAGGAAAGCCGCTTTATTAGGAGATTTGGAGATTGACTCAATGGGAAACAGCCGTTTGAAGAATTCTGCACTTAACTTGGCAACGGGCTTGCTGGGAAGAATGCTCACAATTATTCTTAATTTTGCGGTTAGAACTATTTTCATTCACTGCTTGGATGAAGCCTACCTTAGTGTGAATGGATTATACAGTAACATTCTGACGGTTCTTTCCCTTGCGGAATTAGGCTTTGGCTCAGCGATGGTTTATCACATGTACGAGCCAATGGCTAAAAAGAATTATCAGAAAGTTGCGGAGCTTCTTTATTTCTATAAAAAAGCGTACTTTGCGGTGGGAATGGCAATCGTGGGGATAGGCGTTTGCATTATCCCTTTCATGGACGTCATCATCAAGGATAAGCCAGATGTCCCATGGTTAACACTGTACTATATAATTTTCCTTTTGAACTCCGGCTTGTCATATTGCTTTGCGGCCTGCAAGGGAACACTTTTTTTAGCAGATCAAAAAGAATATGTGCAAACGAATGCCCGGAATACCATTGCGATTATTCAAACGGCACTGCAAGTTTTATTGCTCCTGCTGTTTAGAGCCTACTTGAGTTATCTTCTAATTCAACTTGCGGGAACGCTTTGTGTTAATGCCTATGTAGCACATTTGGCAGAAAAACGATATCCGGAAATATCGAAATATAAGAATGATAGGTTGAATGGAGATGAAAAACGGCAGCTATTGAAAGATACAGGTGCCCTTTTTCTGACAAAAGTCGGTCATGTTGCGCTGAATGGAACGGATAACATTATCATTTCTGCCGTTGTCGGTGTTTTATGGGTCGGGCGACTGTCAAACTATACGCTCATATGCGATTCCGTTACAAGTGTGCTTTGTCAGATAACAGCGGCTATCACAGGAAGCCTTGGAAACTTTTTTGCGACGGAAGATAAACATGCGGGCTATGCACTATTCAAGAAAGTTGAATTCCTGAATTTTTGGTTGTATGGGTTCAGCTTTATTGCGCTGGTCACATTGTTAGATCCGTTTGTACAGATATGGGCGGGTGGCCGATTTGTGCTGGGGCTTCCCATATCGATTGCGATTGCGATCAACTTCTTTGTGGCAGGCTATATGAACACGCTTTGGGTGTTCCGTTCAACACTGGGGCTATTTAAGCAGGGAAAGTTCAGACCAATTCTTGTGGCAATTCTGAATATAGTTCTCTCAATCGTTTTTGGGAGACTGTGGGGCGTTTTTGGCGTTCTGTTTGCCACATTTTTGTCGCGGGCAGCAATCAGCCTGTGGTACGATCCGCTTATTCTCCACAGGTATGGGTTTGAAGTCTCGTGTAAGCCTTTTTTCGCCCGTTATTTCAGGAGAGTTCTCCTACTCACAGCTGTTTTGATTGCCATGCTGACGATCCGGCATGTAGTTCTATCTTCTGCAACAACGGTTTTGCGTTTTGCAGTCATGACAATGGTCACGGCGATTGTGCCCAATGCCATATTCTGGCTGGCATATCGCCGCTGCGAAGAGTATGCCTACTTCCGCAGCATTGTAAAAGACCGCGTAATTGCACCGGTTCGAGGAAAATTGCATTGATGCTTCACTACATCTACACCCGTTCGTTCATCGGCATTATCACCTTTATGGCGCTGGCGCTTGCCGCTTGGGGCGCGCTGCCTGCCCGCGTGGGGGCGAGGTGCTGGCGGTGGGGGAACCTTGTGCTGATGCTCCTGATAACCGCCGCCATCCTCTACGCAACCTTATTCAGCCGCGCCGAGGGCGGCACCGGTCTGATCCTCGCCCCCTTTGCCTCCCTGACCGCCGCGCGGCAGCAGCCCGAACTCTACCGCGAGATGCTGATGAACGTCTTCCTCTTCTTCCCGCTGGGGCTGACGCTTTCCAACGCCCTGCCGCGAAAGTGGCACCGTTGGGGCAGAATCATCCTCACAACGCTCATCGGCTGTGCGCTCAGCGCGGGAATCGAGTACGCCCAGTACCGCTACGCGCTGGGACTTGCGGAGACGGACGATGTGATCTGCAACACCTTGGGCGCGTTTCTCGGCGCTGCGTCGCTGCTTGCCGCACACGCCATCGAAAAACACAAAGAAAGGGCTTGGCACACGAACATAACTCTGACCGCCACGGAGAGACAATTTCTGCATATCGCCAAGGCTGCTGTTTCCGGCGGGGAAGTCACCGCTGAAAGCGTGGACTGGCCTGCCATTTTTACGTTGGCCAATCAGCAGAAGCTGCTGCCGATCCTCTTCGAGGCCGTCCGCAAGATGCCTGCTGCCGAAGAGAACGTGGCTCTGTTTGCCGTAACCAAGCAACAGGTCATTGGGCAGGTGCTGAACCAGACGGTACGCTCGGCGGAGTTCGTGTGCCAGACCTCTATCGCAAGCTCCGCGCTGCGGGACTGCACCCGGTCGTGGTCAAGGGGCAGCTTTGCAGCCGCCTGTACCCGCTCAAGGATCACCGCATCAGTGCGGACGACGATCTTTATATCCCTGACGCGGAGTTTATGGCCTGCCACGAACAGCTTCTGGCGAACGGTCTAACCACCGACACCCCGGCAGATGAGCTTCCCACGGCGGACGAGGTGCCCTACACGAAAGACGGCAGCCCGCTCTATATCGAGCTGCACCGACATTTATTTGATTCTGCCGAGGATGCGCATGACGAGCTGAACCATTTCTTCACCGACATCAATCCCGTCGAGATGGACGGCTTTCTCGCCATGCCGTCCCACGAGCATCTGCTGTATTTGATCCTGCACGCCTACAAGCACTTCGTGCGCAGCGGCATCGGGCTGCGGCAGTTCTGTGACATCTGCCTGTGGGCGCAGGCGTATCACGGGGAGATCGACTGGCAGCGCCTGCACGAGCAGTG
>OGOX01001260.1_pt1 | contig 16689 bp, 18 predicted proteins | sample 1552761 | NCBI WGS metagenome assembly OGOX01 (sample SAMEA2580212, study PRJEB22360) | human gut metagenome | biome: human gut; feature: human-associated habitat; material: faeces | place: Denmark | collected 2008/2010
GATTTGCCGGCACTGCTGCAGCAGCAGGCGCCGCAGCTGCAAGACGTCGCAATCACTAACGAAGCACGTACCGTTGCTGCCCGTGCCTGAAAACTATCCCTTGCAGAATGGGAGCCGGCAAAAGGGCAACGAACGAATGATGTTACAGACGCCATTAAAAAGTGGGCCGGAAGAGTGTTCTTTCGGCCCACTTTGCTATCGAGATGAAAACGGGATATGGACCGAGAGCCGCTGCAACGATCGATCGCTATCGAGCAAACCCTCCAGATGCTTCGTTGCTCACCGTGCTATCAAGGTCCAAACCCGCAAACAAAACCCTGCTCTATCCAACCAAAGGAACGGAGCGATAAGCGCCCAACTCCTTTGCGAACAAGCCATCGATCTGATCTTCAACACCCAGTTCACAAGCTACGTTGCGCGCCTGCCCTACCGCCTTGCTGTCATCAGAACAGCGAAACAACAGTCCCATTCCGCAGCCCGCACGCACCTTGGGTGGCACAGGCACTAATGAGCCCTCGGGCCCAAACGCCGCCTCGAACGAAAGCGCCGCATGGGTTGAACCAAAGGCAACCAGATATTCCGCCATGATTACAAGGTGATGGTTTTTGAAGATTCCTGCATGCGTCCCAAAATGTCATACATGTTGGAAACCTCGCCCACAGCAAGCTGTTCTTTCAGCCCGTAGAAATCGAGGCAGGTTCCACATACCAGGACTTCTGTGCCTTGGGCGATAAGGGAGCTAACACTGTCGATAATCGCCTGCTCGCCGCCGGCAACCAGCTTTACGCCGCTGTTCATGAACAGCAAATGCGCGGGAGGATTGCCCGATTCCGAAAGGGTATACAGCGCCATTTTCATCAAGCTCTTGCCCAAGGTTTCGTCACCATCGCCCACATAATCCTTACCAACAAATACGGCATAAGGCTCCAGCTCGGCGCATTCGCAAGAAGCAGCCTGAGCGTTGGCCTCTTCCCCATCAGTACCGCCGATCCGAACATTCCAGAAATCATCTTCCTGCTCAACCGAAACAGGACGTGCCATACGACCCGCCAGATGCTGAAGATTCGAGACGGCGGCTTCGTTGCTGACCTTCCCCAACAACGAATCGCAGCCACCATCAAGTTCCTTCTTCGCCATCATCAGAGGCTTGGGGCACTGCAGCCCACGTGCGTCAACTTCCTTCATATGCGTTTCCTTTCCTGCAAGGCGCCATAGATACAGCGCCATTGATTACCTGAGTGCGTTCACGCTTTCTTTTAGCGCTACGATGCCCTTGGCTACCTCCTCTTCGGTATTGAAGCACGAGAAGCTGAATCGCACCGCCCCGCGCTGTTCGGTGCCCCGCGCCCTGTGCATCAAAGGCGCGCAGTGAGCACCAGCACGGGTGCAAATGCCCCAATCACGTGCTAGGGCATCGCCCAACAAAGAAGAGTCGACACCCTCGACATCGATGGCAACAACCCCGCTTCGATCGATGCCTCCATGACCGCCCAGAACAGAAACGCCCCCAATATCACAAGCGCCCTCCTCGAACTGGGACGTTATACGAGATACCTTTTCATGGATTGCGTCAACGCCCGTTTCTTCAATATAACGTACGCCAGTCGCCAAGCCAGCCAATCCATGGGCGTTTACCGTACCTGCCTCAAGCGCTTCCGGCATGAACCGCGGATGGCGCTCATCGAATGTATGGGTTCCCGACCCACCTTCCACCAAAGGTGCTATATCGAGGTCGGGCACTATACAAAGGCCTCCCGTGCCCTGCGGGCCAAACAGGCTCTTGTGCCCCGTGAAGCACACCACATCGGCGCCGAGTTCTTCTTGGGACAGAGGAAGAGCGCCAGCGGTTTGAGCGGCATCAAGGATAAACAGGGCACCATGCTTATGGGCAATCTGAGCCATACGAGCAACATCGTACACATCGCCTGTAAGGTTCGATGCATGGGTTGCGGCAACATAACGAACGCCACCTTCCGAAAGCATGCGCTCGTATTCGTCGAAGTCGAGGCTGCCATCGGGTTTGATCGAAGCAACCTTTACCACGCACTCTGATTCATCGCGAAGACGGTTCAAGGGACGCAACACAGAATTGTGCGAAGCCGCAGTGGTGACAAGCGTACAGCCAGGAGTCGCCAAGCCTTGAAGAGCAATGTTCAATGCCATTGTGGCATTGAGGGCAAACGAGACACATGAGGGCGAAGGCGCGTCAAGCAAACGCGCCACACTGCGACGAGCCTCAAACACAGCCCTACCCGCTTCAAGGGATGCTGGATGCACCCCACGCCCCACGCCACCAAAAGACGAGATACCGCGCACTACAGCATCAGCAACCCCGGGCGGCTTCATAAGTGTAGTGGCGGCGTTGTCGAAATAGATCATGAAGATCACCCCTTACAGAATGGGCGAACGAAGGAAACAAAACGAGCCGTAAGACCTTCCCACGTAAGCGAATGCATATCGCCCTCAAATGGAGCCAAATGTGCCGCTTCACCAATAGCGCAAGCAATACGCTCAGAGAAAGGACCCAGCTCTTCGGGACAAGGGTCGTCTGCCGTGCGCATACGAGGCGGACGTACGAACACCACAGGCGCATCAGGGACATGGCCTTCAAGCCACGGACGAATACCGGGCAGATCGCTCACCACAACACGGCAGCCACAGGCCAGCGCCTCGACAACAACCAGGGGCAACCCTTCAAAAAAAGACGGGAGCACGAAGATGTCGGCATTCTGATAGGCGCGCACCAATTCATGCGTTTCAAGGCGGCCAGCAAATTCAACAGCAGCAGTGCAGGCAGCCGCTCGCTGGGTAAAGCGTTGATATTCGGCAGCATCATTGTGTCCACCCACTAAACAGAGACTTAGCTGTTTCCCAGGGACCTGAACTTGGTCAACGGCATCAAGCAAACACCCAACGCCCTTCTTTTCCCAAATCTTGCCAACGTACAGAAGCGATAGCTCACCTTCCTCCTGCGAATGCGGGGATGAAGCCTTAAACACTGAGGAGTTGTACCCGGTACCCAGCACCTGAACGTTATAAGGCTCGCATCCATACAGATCGATGATCTCGCCACGCTGTTCACCGTGGAGGGCAAAAACACCCGTCAGAGAACGGATGCCTTCAATAATGACATCGCGCTCAAGACAGTGCGTGCGCATTTGACGAAGATCGGTAGAATGGCAAATAGCAAACACCGGGATGTCGGAAACCATACTTCGCACCAAAGCAGTAAGCAGATATAAGTGATGGCATACCACCACATCAGGGCAAAATTCCTCTATAGCCCGCTCGATTCTCTTCGCAAAAGCAGCGCGAAAGCAAGAAACCATCTGATGGTCCATGTCGCGATAACGCGTTGCCCGATAGGGCATTTCGTCCGACATACCGCATACGGGAAACGGCACCTCGTCCGTTTCGAAGTGAACCGGGTACGCACTTACACCAGCCGGAAACGGCAGCGGATCATCGGGGGCGGTGCCGCAAATAACTGCGGCACTATGACCAGCAGCGACTTCACAACGCACCATTTCGGCCAGATACACACCGCTGCCCGTACTATCTGGCTTTTGGGCGGTAACATTCAGGATCCTCATTGTTCGTATATCCCTTCGCATTCGAGTCCCTGTTGGACGATGAACCGCTGAAGCTTTTCCCTCGAACCCTGTTCGACAAGCCAAGCAAAACCGCAACCAGCCGAAATGCTCCGCGGGATAGTGCCCAAACGACCTTCAAGGCCGCAGCGTTTGGCAATTTCCTCAAACCCGAATGCGTCGGCCGTGGTATGGAAAGCAACAATAATCATGAAAACAACCCTACTCCACCAGACATCACCCCAACCGATCAAAGCGGTAAGTTCCGCCCAGGCAACGGTGAGAACGTCAGCGACACCGGTGGCAAAACCCCCTTGCGGAAAAGCGCCTACGGTACACCCAAAACGACAAACGCGCTGCAAAACGCTTGATCTTAATCCGTTCTCATTTACATAAAATAGCCCCGACCAGACTTTCCTCGGAAACAAGGCGCTGATCGGGGCAAACAAAGCTACGAAACGTTAGCCGATAGCAATGGTGAACACTCCGTCTTTTTCATCAACAGTGGCATTCAGCTTCTTGCGGCGAGCAAGGCGCAGGATATTATCGCGCGGAGTTGCGCTATCAACCTCTACAACCACCTGTTCGCCAGGATTCTTCTTCAGGGCATCCTGGGTCATCATCAATGGTTCGGGGCAAAACAAACCCTTAGCGTCTACGGTAACCATATTGAGCTCCTTTATGAACGTGCGCGCTTAAGGTTAACAGCGGCAATGACGAACAATACGACGATGCAAACTACGGTGGCAATCTGACCAGCCTCGGTTACGCCCTTGGGGCTAGAAGCAATGCCGAAGTTGTGAGCAAACGCCGCTCCGACAAGAAGTCCGATAAACGTTACGGCAGAATCGCCGGAACCAGAGCCAGCCAATACCATCTGACGCAGAGGACAGCCGCCCAAAAGCGTAGCGCTGAAGCCCACAACAAACATACCCAAAATGTTCCAGAGAGCATCGGTATGAGCGATAGGCTGATCGGCGAAGCTAAGGTTGAAATGGCCGGAAGCAAGATTGTAAACGAGCACGCCAGCAAACAGGATGCCGATTACAACCAAACCCCAACCATCGCGTACCAGGAAGGTGTCACGCAGGCCTCCAGCGAAACAAAGGCGCGTGCGCTGAGCGATAACGCCAAAAGCAATACCGCCGATGATGGAAAGAGCAACCGGAGCATGCATGCTGCCAGGGCCAGACTGGGAAACAGCAAACACGGTAGTGGTGATGCTCAAGACGAACACAGCGATAACGATAACGGGGAGAGCAAGACCTTCTGCCTTCTTTACCGCTTCAGCGCGGCCCAACGAAAAGCCTTTTTTCAGGAACAGAACGCCAACACCAATACCAGCGGCAAAGCCAATCAGGGCAACCCAGGCGTTAAGGTCGCCGCCCGCCATACGCAGAACCATGCGCAACGGGCAACCCAAGAAGATAAGGCAGCCAATCATCATTACAAAGCCAAGGACAAAGCGGGTAAAGGGGGAAGAACCAGCTGTGGCCTTGAATTCCTTGTTTGCAAAAGCCATAACGCAAGCGCCAACGATGATTCCAATGATTTCAGGGCGCAGGTACTGCACCGTTTCGTTGGTCTGCAGCTTCATAGCGCCGGCGGTATCACGAACAAAGCAAGCGATGCAAATTGCCATGTTGCCCGGATTGCCGCTCGATGCGAGCATGATGGCAACGGCGGCAGCAACAACGCCGCATACAACGAGAATCACTCGTTCTTTAGTCTCAGAGTTCACGCAAGTCTCCTTCATTGAGGGGGAAAGGGGCAAAACCGCTAATGCCGCACTAGGGGGGATGGCGCAGTTCGCCCGACACAACAGGAAACCCACCACACGGGCGGGAATGCAGAAAAGATGGCGCCTGGAGCAGAATCAAGCGCAGCAAATGCCCGATCGGGCAACGACGGCAAACACATCGTGATCAGCTCATAGGCAGAAAACAGCTGAACATCATGCTTTTGCCGCACTGATTATACCCATTGACGCGAGATTGTCACGCGAGCTTTTCACTTCAGTGCCTCAAATTGTCCACTAATGGGAAAAGCAAGCCCGTTAAATACGAAGCTTTTATAATGTGCGCTTGAATACACTCCCGACACTTGGGTTTGAACCGATCAAACACAGAAGAGGTTGCAAACTATGCCAACAGAACTCCAGCTCAAAGCCCTGCGAGCCCTTCCTGCTGTAGACGAAGTGCTCACCACGCTTTCTCGGTCTATCCCGATGGAAGTCTTTCCCCACGAACTGGTAGTCGATTGCATCCGCAAGGAAGTTGAAGCAGCCCGCACTACGATCCTCGAAGACAATACGGCACCGACAGAAGAAGAGATAGCAAACAGAACGCTCCGTCGCCTGCAGGCGCAGGCCGAACCCTCGCTCAAGCAGGTAATCAACGCCACAGGCGTGATACTCCATACCAACTTGGGGCGAAGTGCCCTTGCACCGCAGGCAGTAACAGCGGTCGAAAACGCAGCAAAGGGCTACTCCACTTTGGAATACGACCTTACCACCATGCAGCGCGGCAGCAGGCACTCCCACTGCGAAGAGTTGATCTGCACCCTGACTGGAGCAGAAGCAGCAATTGCGGTCAATAACAATGCTGCTGCAGTGATGATGGTGCTCAACGAATTCGCCCGCAACCGTCAAGCGGTCATCTCCCGTGGCGAGCTCATCGAAATCGGGGGCTCATTCCGCATTCCCGATATTATGGACTTCTCCAATGCGCACATGGTTGAAGTGGGCACCACCAATAAAACCCACCCCTCCGACTACGAGAGTGCCATCACATCCGGCACCGCCATGCTGCTGAAGGTTCACACCTCCAACTATCGCCTTATTGGCTTCACCGAATCGGTTGAGGCAAAAGAGCTGAAAGCAATCGCTGCTCGCGAAAACGAGCGCAGAAGCGGTACCGGCGAAGAAGACCTTCTGGTGTATGAAGATCTTGGCTCCGGTATGCTTCTCCCCTTGCGAGGCCTCGAGGGATACGGGGAACCCACGGTCACCGAAGCGCTTGAAGGGTGCGACCTGGTTTCCTTCTCAGGAGACAAGCTGCTCGGCGGCCCACAAGCAGGCATCATTGTCGGCAACAAATGCCTGATAGATCGTTTGAAGAAGAATCCGTTAGCACGTGCTTTGCGCCTTGACAAAATGACCATCGCCGCGCTTGAAGCCACCCTTCGCCTGTACCTCGACCCCGAGAAGGCACACGAGCATATACCCACCTTGCATATGCTCACCGCACCTGTCGAAGCAGTAGAAGAGCAGGCGGAATCACTGCGCAAAGCAGTTTCCGCTTCAGTCCCCGAAGGCTCGTGCAGGATCTCTGTCGTAACGAGCATTGCACGAGCAGGCGGCGGCTCTCTTCCCATGTACGACATCCCCTCCTATTCGGTTGAGATCGAACCCTTGGGCTGGAACGCACAAGAGTGTGCCGCCTACCTTGCCCAAAACCGTCGCACTCCCGTCATAGCTCGCATTAACCGAGAGAAACTGCTCTTTGACGCACGAACCCTCATGAACAACGAAGAGATCGAAGAAATCGCCACAGCACTCGAAGGCTTCCTTGCTCACTCACATTAGTTTGGAGATCCCTTATGGCACATCATAAAAGCGAAAGCCCCCTTATCGTCGGCACTGCCGGCCATATCGATCACGGCAAATCGACATTGATCGAAGCGCTTACCGGCACTGACCCGGACCGCCTTGCCGAAGAAAAGCGCAGGGGAATCACCATCGAACTGGGGTTCGCCCGTCTCCCCCTTCCTGACGGAACGTCTCTCGGCGTGGTAGATGTGCCGGGTCACGAACGCTTTGTTCGTCAAATGATTGCCGGCGCTTCAGGCATTGACCTTGCTCTTTTGTGTATAGCGGCAGATGACGGGATCATGCCCCAAACACGCGAGCACACCGCGGTCCTTCAACTGCTCGGCATTACCAATTGCGTTATCGCCCTCACCAAATGCGATCTCGTGGATGAAGAATGGATTGAGCTGGTAAGCGAGGAAGTGCGGGCAGGCTTAGAAGGAACGCCCTTTGCCGATGCTCCACTTGTTCCCGTCTCCGCACGAACTGGACAGGGGCTCGATGAGCTGAAGAACGTTCTTGCGGATCAGGCACGGAAACTGAGAAGCACCTTTAAGGAAGGTCCCGTCCGCCTTCCCATCGATCGTGTTTTCACCATCAAAGGCGCAGGCACGGTTGTAACGGGAACCCTATGGCAGGGGTCTGTCGTGCCCGACATGGAGCTTGAGGCGGTTCCTTCGGGCATCCTCACGCGCGTAAGGTCGGTGCAGGTTCATGGGTCGGAAGTTCAAGAAAGCCTTGCCGGCAACCGAACCGCATTGAATTTGGCCGGCGTTAAAAAAGAAGACCTCGACCCTGGCGATTTCCTGATAACGCCAGGCACTTTGGAGGCAAGCAACCGTTTTGACGCTCAGTTTACCTACCTGCCAGCAACCAACACGCAGGCAAAGCCATTCGAGAGCGGATCAACCGTGCACATTGCACACGGCACCCGAGAAGTAACGGGGCGTCTTCTTTTGATGGATGGCCTCAGCGAACTCGCCCCAGGGCAAACCGCCTTTGCGCAGATACGCCTTGACGTACCCTTGCCCATTTCACGCAGCGACCGCTTTATCGTCCGATCATTTTCACCAGTTCGCGTTATCGGTGGCGGCACCGTCCTTAACAGCATCCCGCATCACCGAACGAATCTGAGGGATGCGGACCGCTCACTTTTGGCCGCCTTAACGGAAAGCGACGATCTTGCCATCTGCCATGCGATTATCGATTCGTACGATATCCCCATTTCGGAAAAGGAGATTTCCCGTATAGCCAACCTCCCTGTGGAGCGCATTGCCAAATTGCTTGGGTCGGAGGCCAAAAGCGCCAAACGCCCTGAGTACACATCATTGGGTGCAAACCATGAACTCTGGGCCAAGCGCACCACGGTTCAACGGCACATCATGGCCATGGAGAATATCCTGGTGGCCTTCCACGCAAACGAACCAGCTGCTACCGGCTTGGCAATCAACGCCCTCAATCAGCGCTACCCACGTCATCTACCAGACGAATGCTTCAAGGCATTGCTGGAAGAAGCCATAACAACAGGAAAGCTTGTCCTTGAGAAAAACGAGATCAGCCACCCGAAGGCAGGAGCCGGAGCCCGCAATCTGGAAAAGCAGGCAGCCGATTGCCTCTACGCCGCGCTGCATTCGCATGGCACTACCCCACCCCCTGTTGATGATATCTTCGAGGAGGCAGGGCTTAATGCCGCGCAAGGCCGCAAAGCGCTCTTGGCGCTTGAGCAACAAGGACGGGCATTGCGCGTGAACAAAACCTACTGCTTTACTGCAGAATCACTGCAGCAATTGCAGGAAGCAACCGTTAAATGCCTCCAGGAAAAAGGGAGCGCCACAGCAACCGAGCTAAAAGACGCGATGGGCACAAGCCGTAAGTACGCCATTCCCCTTCTTGAATACTTTGACGAAAAGCGCATCACAAAACGATCGGAAGACCAAAGATGTTTAGCTTAAATATGCAGGTCGCCCTCTATCCACTAAACAGATAAAAGACCGCCTGTCCAGCTTTTGCCGATTACCGAATTAAGCGGTAAAAGTCTGGCTTCTCGCGCCTGAAAAGGTATTATGGGCACGGTTTCTATAGGGAGATGGATGGGTCCTGGTGGGCCCCACGGCCTTCAAAGCCGCTGAGAGGCGCGCAGAACGTCTCAGGTGTGTTCGATTCGCACACGTCTCCGCCATTTCCACTTTGCAATTCCCCTCGGTGCTAATTCGTTAGGATCTCGCGCTTTCGCGCGTCGATACGGCGTAATCGGGTACAATGTCCTCGCGTTTTACCGCACAATGAAAGGATTTTCATCATGGATATCATGAACACCATTACCACCCTCCTTAACAACAACCTCGACATCGAGCCCGAGCAGGTTACCGAAGACGCTACCTTCGATTCTCTGGGAATTGATTCCTTGGACATGGTTGAACTCATCTGCGATCTGGAAGACGAATGCGGCATCGAGTTCGGCGAGCCCGAAGACTTGGAAACCGTAGGCGACCTGATCAACTACATCGAAGGTCTGCAGGAATAGTGGGAATATAGGAACAGGTCCCATTTTCCCACTATTCGCACTTAACACGATGCGAGCGGGAAACAACCCACCCCTAACTCTTTCAAGCGAACGGCGCGTTGCCGTTCGCTTTTTTGTAGCACTAGTTCAATTTACTTTACCTATATTCTCTTCAGTTCAATTTAATAGCATGCTATCCTTCTATAAATTGAACTTTTCACTTCAGTGCTAAGAAAAGTTCAAAGAAGGTTTGAACTTAAGGAGACAACGTGGCGCAGCAAACGTTTTCCGATCGGCTTAAAGCTGCCATGCGCAGCGCTAACATGAAGCAAACCGACCTTATCCATGCCGCTGAAGCTTTCGGATTCAAACTTGGCAAAAGTCAGGTAAGCCAATATGCAAGCGGAAAAACGATTCCCCGTCCCGACGTCATGGCAGCGCTAGCCCAAACACTAAACGTTCCTACATCATGGCTCGCCGGAGGTAAAGCCCGCGAGGGTAACCCCCCCCCAGCCAAGCCGGCAACCGCTGCAACCATCAAAGGCAACGCCACAGAAGCCAGCAGCGAACAAACAAGCGGTACTGCTGTAACCATCACAGAAGGAAGTGCACCCATGCGTCAGTTCAAGAAATCCTCCAAGCTCGACAACGTCCTGTACGACGTCCGAGGCCCGGTTGTTGACGAAGCGGCACGCATGGAACGCCAAGGCATGCGCATCCTGAAGCTCAACATCGGCAACCCCGCCCCCTTTGGTTTCCGCACCCCAGATGAAGTTGTGCAGGACATGCGTCACCAGCTACCCGACTGCGAAGGCTACAGCGATTCGAAGGGGCTCTTCAGCGCCCGCAAGGCCATCATGCAGTACTCTCAGATCAAAGGCCTGCCCAACGTGGACATGGACAGCATTTACACCGGTAACGGCGTGAGCGAGCTTATTAACCTGTGCATGCAAGCTCTTCTCGATAATGGCGACGAGATCCTTATCCCAAGCCCCGACTACCCGCTTTGGACAGCTTGCGCAACCCTTGCTGGAGGCAATCCCGTTCACTACATTTGCGACGAACAGGCGGAGTGGTATCCCGACATTCAAGACATCGAAAGCAAAATCACACCGCGCACCAAGGCCATCGTCATCATCAACCCCAACAATCCCACAGGCGCACTGTATCCGCGCGAAGTGCTGCAGGAGATAGTCGATGTGGCTCGCAAGCACCAGCTCATGATCTTCTCCGATGAGATTTATGACCGCCTGGTATTCGACGGTGAAGAGCACGTGTCTATCGCCAGCATGGCTCCCGACCTGTTCTGCGTCACCTTCAGCGGCCTCTCGAAGAGCCACATGATTGCCGGCTATCGCATTGGCTGGATGGTTCTTTCCGGCAACCGCGACTGCGCTCGTGACTTCATCCTGGGAATCGATATGCTCTCGAACATGCGCCTGTGCTCCAACGTTCCCGCGCAAAGCATCGTTCAAACAGCGCTTTGGGGACACCAAAGCGTAGAAAGCTATGTGGTTCCCGGCGGACGCGTATACGAACAACGTGAATACGTGTACAACGCCCTCAACAGCATCGACGGTATTACCGCGGTAAAACCCAAGGGCGGCTTCTACATCTTCCCGAAAATTGACGCAAAGAAATTCAATATTACTAACGATGAGCAATTTGCTCTTGATTTGCTGCACGAAAAGAAGATCCTGCTGGTACCAGGCAAGGGCTTCAACTGGCAACAGCCCGACCATTTCCGCGTGGTATATCTGCCGCGCATCGAAGTGCTCAGTGAATGCATGACCAATCTGGACGACTTCCTGCACCACTATCGACAGGCATAGCCATCCAACGATCATTCGATCAAACACAACAAACCAGATCACGAAAGCCCCTCTAGCGTTACGCTAAAGGGGCTTTCTCGTATTGATCCAACAGAAGAAGGACCCATAATGAAACTGCTTTTTGTAAATGCCTGCGTGAATCGCGCAACTTCCCGCACTCTGAAACTCGCCAGAGGCGTTATTGAGGCAATGCAGGCACAAGAGCCCTTTGAGGTTACAGAGATCGTCCTCGAAGAAGAAAAACTCGCCCCACTCACTACCGAATCGCTGAATGCGCGACAAGCATTGGAGCAAAAGGGGGAATTCGACGATGGAGTATTTTCCTACGCCCGTCAGTTCCGCGATGCCGACCGGATCGTTATTGCGGCCCCCTTTTGGGCTTCCAGCTACCCAGCCTCACTGAAAACATATATCGAGCACATCGATATAGTGGGGGTCAACTATCTCTTCACTGAGCATGGACCCGTTGGACTCTGCAAGGCCGACAAGCTCACGTACGTCACCACTCGAGGAGGCGCGCTTCCCGATGAAGCGGACTGCGGTTACCAAAACATCGCTATCCTTGCCCGCTTGTATGGCATTGAGAAAACGGAATGTGTAAGCGCCGCAGGTTTAGATGTAATCGGGGCAAATGTAGATGCGCTTTTGTCTGAAGCCTTAGAGAAAGCATCCGGAAAATAACACACGCAGACGCTTTGAATTAAACCATTATTGAATCGGGGCAGCAAAACAGCTGCCCTTTCTTATGCCAAAACCCATACCTACAATACTCTAGTAGCACCGTTCTTACCTGGGATTATAAATAGTTACGATACTTAGATAGCTTAATATACCTATGTGTTATTCATTACAATGATCCAATCCTGCAGTGTTATTGGGTACTATGAATCAAACAGGCAGACAAGCACCCAAAAGCAGCAAGGAGAAACGAATGGCCAACGCTACCGACCTTCGCATCGTAAAGACCCTTGACGCCATCCACGGATCCTTTGAAGAGCTCGCTGGCAAACAAGCGCTCGAGTCCATTACCGTTGCTGAACTATGCCGCCAAGCGCGCATCGGCAAAAAGACGTTCTACCGTCACTACCCTGCACTTGAAAACCTTGCCCAGGAATACCTCGACGTTTTCATAGGGTCGTTTCTCGACAAAACCGAAGGCTTGAATCTGCCTGAAAACAACGAGCAGTTCGTCGCCGAATTGATCCTCCATCTCTGCGAGGGAGGAAATCAGAATCCCGTATACGAATGCTTGATTTGCGGTACCAGCTCGGAAAGCATCAGCAGCACACTCATTGCCCGATTAACCGAACTTCAGCGCATCAATACCCGAAAGTTCGGGCGCCTTTCCGCTGCCGAAATATCCCTTGTTCTTATGTTTAGCTGTAATACAGCGCTAACCCTCTATCGACAGTGGGTTAAAGAGGGAAAGCATCTTTCGGCTAAGCGTTTAGCCGAGCTTTCTAAAAGTCTCGTTTCTGGAGAAGCTTCCCTGAGAAAATAGAAAGCGCCGCCCGAAACCGGAACGACGCTTAAAACTAAAGTATTTGTAGAGCCTCAAGCACTCAGAGCTAGAATAATGAAATCTGCTGCGGTGCCGACTCATATTCGAAGTGAACCTCTCCCTCAAAAAGATCGATCGCATGAGCAACCCATTCTTTAAGGGAAACCACATACCCGAAATTACCCTGCCTCATAACTAGTTTATCCCCAACCATTCCAAGGCACTCTCCCGCGCATTCGGTTTCATGGCCTTTCGGCAACTGTAACTCACTGACATCAGGCGAAGGGCCGCCAAAATAATAATGAGAAAGATCCTGGGCTGGTTCCTTCAACGAGAACCCCGCACGGGTCACCTCATCGATCTGTGCCAGAGCACTCGCCCTAGCTTCTAGCGCCTCGCAAGCCTCCACGGGTTTATAGGGCTCTTCCGCAAGTAATCGCGCTTTCACCGATGCACGCATAGTTTCCAGTATCTGCGACTGAGCGCACAATGCAGCCTCCAAAATGCGAGCTTCATACGCATCAGGGAAACGTCCAACAATACAAGCGGCGCGAGCTCCTTGTTCCAGCAAACGTTCTATGCCTCGCGTTTCCGATGAAATACCCGCTTTAATATGCTGCTTAGAGAAATAGGCAAGATATACGTAATGGGGCGTTTCGTTGTAGGCGCGCTGCTGCGGCGAAATCGTTTCAGCGTAATAGAAAGATGGGTTGAATCCCGTTGCTTCTCTGCAAGCAGGACACATGTTGTCCTGCTCCGAAGGCAGCAACTTCACTTGCAAAGGACACACGCTCTTCTGGTGCGTAAGCAAATCAAACCTGCCAACGCAATACCGTTCAGGCAGTTGTTTCAAAGTGAATGCTCTATTCCTCACGCTAAAACGATACTGCGCCGCTTTGCTTATATCGTTGATGAGAAGATACGGTCCTTTTTCATCGAAACCATGTCCCGCCAATACCGTAATATCCTCGCCGAGTAAACGCATTATGGAGCCCTCGATTCTTGCATTACAGCCCTTATGCCTAGTGCAAAGGGCATTCTTTATCGATGCCCATGATACCCGCAAGCAGAAAGAATATTGTCAGGAATTAGCCGTAGTGAACTTTCAACGGACCGGCAAGGGATTCGGTGCAGTTACTCCCGCTCTACAAAAACAACGCCGTAAGCGCCTGGGCCAATATGAGAGCCGATTACAAACCCGATTTGACGCCTGACAGACAAATTCATACCAGCGCCTATCATCTCGTCCTCCATCTTCGAGCACGTTTTTGTGCCAAAGGAATAAATCGGAATAGCCGGGAAGAAAGCATCAACCGAATATTTAGCAACCTTCTTCAATAGCGTATCGAGAGCGCGTTTTCGCCCAAGCACAGCGGTGCTAAGGCCCACCTCTCCCTCTTCGCTGATTACCACAACGGGCTTCAGCTTAGCAGCCTCGCCCAAGCGGGCGGCGGCTTTGGGCAAGCGCCCACCGCGCTGCAGGTACTCCAACGTGTCAAGCACGGCTACCAGCTTCACTCGACCTTTGAATCGTTCGATTTCGGCAACGATCTGCTTTGCCGACAAGCCTTCGTCGCGCAGCGCGCAGGCATATTCTGCAATCATGGCGATGGCATACGTTGCAGTCAGGGAGTCAACGACATAAACGCCCTCTTCCCCCACCATGGCTTGCGCAAGTTTGGCGCTTTGATAGGTACCGCTCAACGCCGAGGAAAGAGTAATGGCAATAACCTCATCACCTGAATCGCGCGCTTCTTTGAATGCCTCGGCGAACGCATGGGGTGGCACTTGGGAGGTCTTGGGGAACGCGCCTGTTTCTTCGAGTAACGCATAAAAGCCATCGCGTTCCAGATCGATCCCATCGCGATACTCGACCCCATTCACATTGGCGAGAAGAGGCAAAACCTGAATGTTGTGCTCACAGGCAACCTCCGGCAACAGGTCGGATCCTGAATCAACGATAATGCGAATCAATTCGATCTCCTCAATGCCACGAAAAACCATACGCGGCTCTATGCGCACCACTGTCGTTGCGTACAATGCGCTAAGTTCTCTTCATAAATGCATGTTTTGTCCAATAACTGCAAGATGTAACTGTAGCGCACTTTGCAAATTACTTAGTTTATCTAACTATTTCCCCACATATCTTTAATCTGATAGGTATCCGTCGCACCAGTTGGCTCTGGCCTATGTCCTCCTCATCAATCTGGCTTACGCCTGCTCTACCAGCACCCGAAACACCCCAACTACCGCAGTCGCATAGATGCAGCTGGCTGGCAACCGCATCCGATCAACGCTTCCGTGCCAAAAACCTACAAAAATGGTCGGAATTAACGGTTCGTGTATTGGAGTGCGCATCGCTTCACGCTACGATAGGAAAAACAAAAACGCGCCCACCAACCAAAAGCGCATCATCAACCGAAAGAGGACCGCATGTTCAACGAAAACCTCGACTCAATCGTTGCCGGTATCGCTAAAAACTACAGCGCCACCGAGATCTTCTTCACCGACCCCGACAAGCACTTTCCCAACAAGAGAGCCATCATCAACATCATCAAGGATCTGCGCCGCGTGATGTTCCCTCGCTATTTCGGCGATGAAACCCCCACTGGCACCAACCCCGAATACTTCATCGGCGAAACGCTGATCCGTATCGAAGATTCCTTGCGCCGTCAGCTGAAAGAAGCACTACTGTTCAAGGGAGCCGAAAACATCAGCGAAGAGGAAGTTGAGGCTCGCGTAAACGAGATCTGCAAGAATTTCTTCGAGAAGCTACCCGAAGTCCAGCGCGTGCTGCTTACCGATGTTCAGGCCGCTTTTGATGGCGACCCAGCCGCGCAAAGCAAAGAAGAAATTATCTTCTCGTATCCGGGCTTCTTCGCTATCTTCGTATACCGTATCGCTCACGAACTGTACACGCAGAACGTCCCGCTTATCCCCCGCATCATGACCGAATACGCCCATAGCGGCACTGGCGTTGACATCAATGCAGGCGCAACCATCGGCGAATACTTCTTTATCGACCATGCAACGGGTGTTGTCATCGGCGAAACCACTGTTATCGGCAACCATGTGAAGATCTACCAAGGCGTAACGCTTGGTGCTCTTTCCACTCGCGCAGGGCAAAAGCTTGCTGGCGTGAAGCGTCACCCCACCATCGAAGATAACGTGACTATTTACTCAAATGCCAGCGTCCTGGGCGGAGAGACCATCGTCGGCGAAGACACCGTCATAGCAGGCGGCGCTTTTGTTACCGAGTCCATTCCAGCGCATTCGCGCGTAAGCCTGGCAAGCCTGAAAGTAAATGTCCGTCAACCAAAGAAAAAGCCTGAAGAAACCGAATAGTGGGAATATAGAGGCAAGTCCCATTTTTCACCTTGTTATGGTGCACAAAGGAAGAGCCTCGCTTGCGCAACACGTCGCAAGCGAGGCTCTTCTCGTTAGACGGGAAAATAAGACCTCCCCTATATCCCCAATCCCTATGCCTTCACTAAAACTTTGGGGTATTTGGTTCGCGGTGACGCGGCTTCACTATTTCATTGCGCACGCGACGAAGGGCAATCTCCTCACCATCTTCAGCAAGCCAGGTAAGCATGCGCTCTAGAAGCGCCTTTGTATCGGGATGCATCAGCAGCTCGCCCTTGGCGCTCTGCTTAAGCCTCAAGCGTTAATTA
>OGOX01001265.1_pt1 | contig 16661 bp, 14 predicted proteins | sample 1552761 | NCBI WGS metagenome assembly OGOX01 (sample SAMEA2580212, study PRJEB22360) | human gut metagenome | biome: human gut; feature: human-associated habitat; material: faeces | place: Denmark | collected 2008/2010
GGAACAGGCTAAGCGTATATATGACTTGGAGCAGTGTAGACCTTTGGCTACGAATGGGCGTAATGGTTTCATGAGTTCGGAAGATAAGACTCAACTTCAAGGTGCGTTTGATGATCTAACAACTCGACAACAGGCACAGGGCGTGGCAGGGTATGTTGGCAAGAATAATGTGATAGAGGTGCAATATTCTGTTGGAAATACGTACGTTGATGCTGACATTTATCGAAATGCTGAAGAACGTGATTATACCCCTGGTGCTATTTTTTATGTGTATATTTCGGCTGGATACGATGAAGGACAGCCAGATAAACAATGTATTTGGTTTGGCTCACCCATCGAATCGACAAAGTATGTGCGATATCGCCTTAATTATTGGTTGCATGGTCCTACCGATACTTTGGTCGGAAAGTACTTATATGACGCAATTAACAATAAATACTATGAGGTTCGTGAAGGTGATGTAGGTGAATATATATCTGAAACTTCAGATGATATTCCTTGTATTATGACCATTGCTGATAAGTGCTTGTTGAATAGAATTAGGAAGAAGTTAAACTTGTAATTTTAGAGACATGTATTGGGAGTGCGACGTTTTGAATGTGATGTCGGCTTGTATTTTGGATTCGGTGGCAAACTCGAGGCGTTGAGCGAGGGTGCGTAAAGCGAGAACGAAAAGGTAAAACGAAAAGAACGGGGTTCGGATGGGGTTCGAACTCTGTTCTTGCATTATATGAATACTATCTTAACCCAGTTGAAAATATTGGGAGGTGGGTATGTGCTACAATGGTACATTTCGTTTTAAGAAATTAGACGACTCGTTTTGGAATGGCGAAACGTTTCGTTTTGCGGATTATAAAAGGCGGTTAAACGTAGAAGCCCTTTAAGTATTTCGGCCATGACACCGCTTCACCCTCTTTTGGCTTCAGTTCCTAAAGAGAACATTTCCTTTGATCGTTCTGACAGGCCGAATGTGCACAAGGTAGTTGTAAGAGATGCAAATGGAAATGTCCTTACTGATGAGCAAGTAAGTATTTTCTTGAATGGCAGTGATAGAAGCCTTTATCGTAAATGGATTCCAGACAATACTCGTGCAACGGGTCTGTTTGTCTATGATGTTGCTATCGACTTACGCCGCTTATTCTGTGTGCCAACTAATCAGTTGGAACCCGAGATAACTTCCGATATGGTTGAGACGTTAAAGAGTGATGGTTGGAAAGTTGTTAATACGGTATTTGGAGAATGCTTGTTGATGCCAAAGGAACAGCGAGAGAAAATAATTCCTGCCATCGCAGACGCTTTGATTGACTGGCATATAACATCAAATCAAGCAAGAACATTCAGCTTGATGGAAACACTATCCATTGCTATCAGCGATAATGCTAACACATTGGCCGCTGCCATTCGTGCCAAGCTCATTGATGGTGACAATGATTCGAAACCAAAGGCTAAACCCATCATCGATGAGCACGCAGGAGCTGCAACTTACGTCACGCTGCCATGTGCAAGTTATATTGTAACTGAAACAGAGAGCGCCGATGCTTTGGATAAAGCCAAGCAAGACCTTGTTAATCGTATGCTGACTTTCGATTACGAGAATCAGCTATAGCTACTATATGTGGAGGCTCTTTCTGCATAGGTGAGAGCCTCCATCTTAATCTTTACTTATGATAGTAACAGGCACTCATTTCAATTATTACCAGTTGTGTCATCGCAAACTTTGGCTCTTTTCCAATGGTATTAACATGGAGCAGGAATCCGAATTGGTTTATGAGGGAAAACTGGTGCATGAAAATTGTTATCCGCAAAGAAACTCTAGGTACGAGGAAGTAGAGATTGATGGCATTAAGGTGGATTACTATGACGCGAAGAACAAGGTTATTCATGAGATTAAGAAATCCAATAAGGCTGACAAAGCTCATGAATGGCAATTGAAATACTATATGTACGTGTTTGAACAACATGGCATTGTTGGAGTGAGTGGTGTCCTGGAATATCCGCTCTTGCGCAAGACGCAAAAAGTTCTTCTTTCTGATGTCGATAGGGAGGAAATTCAAGAGATAACAAAGGATATTTCAAACATTATTTCGCAAGAGACATGCCCGCCACGAGTAAAGAAAGGTATCTGCAAAAATTGCAGCTACTTCGATTTTTGTTACATAGATGAACCTGAGGAGGAATAAGAATGAAAAGAAATTTCTATTTGTTTAATCCCGGCATCATGGAGCGTAGGGACAACACATTGAAGTTTACGCCAATCTTTGTGAACGAAGATAAGGACGAAGTCATGCAACAACCTCGATACATTCCTATTGAGGATGTTGCAGAGTTGTATGCCTTTGGAAGTCTCAGAGCTAATAGTGCTCTTTTCAATTTCTTAGGACAAAGGGGAATACCTGTGCATTTCTTTGATTACTACGAGAATTATACGGGTAGCTTTATGCCTCGCGAAAGTTTGCTCTCTGGCAAAGCCTTGCTGGCTCAAGTTTCTGCTTATCAGAACAAGAATAAAAGAGTGAATTTGGCTCGTAAGTTCATACAAGGAGCGGCATGGAACATGGTTATGAATCTAAATTACTATAATCGTCGAGGCAAAGATCTACAGGAACTCATCGATACCATCAAGCGATTAACGAAAACTCTTGATGATGCCAAGAATGTGGACGAGATTATGGGGGTCGAGGGAAATATCCGTCAGGCATATTATGCTGCATTCGACATTATTCTCGATGATTTTAATATGGGGTCAAGAACCAAGCAGCCTCCAGAGAATGAAGTGAACGCTCTCATCTCCTTTGGCAATATGATGTGTTATACAGAAACTCTCAATGCCATCCATCAGACTCAACTCAATCCAACTATTAGTTTCCTGCATACTCCAGGGGAAAGGCGTTATTCTTTGTGTCTCGACATCTCTGAGATATTTAAGCCTATTATCGTTGATAGGGTTATATTCAAGGTGCTCAACAAGCATGCCTTGGGGTGTCAGCATTTTGATAAGAAGTTGAATAAATGTCTGTTGAACGAAAAAGGCAAAAAAATATTCGTGAAGGCTATGGAAGAACGGTATGACGAAACTTTCCGCCATCGCTCTTTGGGCAGGAATGTCAGTTACAAACATCTCATCAAGCTGGAGTGCTATAAGTTAATGAAAGACTTGTTGGGTATAGAAGATTATAAACCATTCAAAATGTATTGGTAGCTTATGTATGTAATCGTTGTATATGATGTAGGAGAAAAGAGAGTAGGGAAAATGCTGAAGTTATGTCGTCAATATCTCTGTTGGATTCAGAACTCTGTATTGGAAGGAGAACTATCGGAAACCAAGCTGCGAGAGTTGAAAATCAAGATGAAAAACGTCATCGATGAGGCTGAAGACAGTATAATTATTTTTACGAACAAGTTGGGGTATAATATGAACAAACAAATCTTAGGAAAAGAAAGAATGTCAACAGACAATTTCCTATAATAAGTTGTCGATATATATATTCTTATTTCTCTTTTTCGTGTAAAACTCTCAAAATAGTTCTTTGACATGTTGAAACATCAATGAATAACGGGGTTGTCGTATAGCTTGTAAAAGAATATTATTCTACATCGACATATTTTCTTGAACTATTTTTGTACCTTTGAATTATGATTTCCCTTGTATATAAAGGTATCTTACTGAAAAATGCAATGGGTTTTAATCGGACCTTCATGGAATTGAAACAAATTTCAAGCTTCCCCCCCTTTCGGCCTCCGAACCGTTTTAATCGGACCTTCATGGAATTGAAACAGGAACAAGCCGAAAATTTGCGCAAGCAGAATACGTTTTAATCGGACCTTCATGGAATTGAAACTACTTTGAAATATTGACAAACTAAATACTACAAAAGGTTTTAATCGGACCTTCATGGAATTGAAACACAAACAATACGACACGCTCAGAACATAGCTAAAAGTTTTAATCGGACCTTCATGGAATTGAAACCATTTTACAAGTTCAGCAACCATTTTGGCAAGTGGTTTTAATCGGACCTTCATGGAATTGAAACAGGGCACGGAAAACTACCAACTTCGGCAGCGTCTGTTTTAATCGGACCTTCATGGAATTGAAACGAGAGCAAAGAAGCACCACCGCTAACGGGGTCAAAGTTTTAATCGGACCTTCATGGAATTGAAACATGAGCAATACCGCGACTTAAAGCAACGTAATGAGTTTTAATCGGACCTTCATGGAATTGAAACAGTAAATCCATATACAGAAAAAATAAAAATTAAACATGTTTTAATCGGACCTTCATGGAATTGAAACCTCGCAAAAATTCGGCTGCAATTATGTTGAAAAAGTTTTAATCGGACCTTCATGGAATTGAAACAGAGTAGAAAAAACGAGTTTTGGTGTAGTCGGAAGTTTTAATCGGACCTTCATGGAATTGAAACTTTTTTTGGAATAAGAGAGGGAACAAGAAACACAGGTTTTAATCGGACCTTCATGGAATTGAAACTGGTACAGATTGGCAAAACTCACACGCTGGTATTTGCGTTTTAATCGGACCTTCATGGAATTGAAACCTCTGCAAGGAACTAACATTTACGTTGAAATGAGGTTTTAATCGGACCTTCATGGAATTGAAACTTAAATACCGCTGCCTTTGCTCGCCTTAAGCAATATGTTTTAATCGGACCTTCATGGAATTGAAACCGTGCTACTAACACGTTAAAAAAATGCTATTCAAGTTTTAATCGGACCTTCATGGAATTGAAACAAGAGGAAGAAAGGCCACTTATGAAATTGCCAACGTTTTAATCGGACCTTCATGGAATTGAAACATGATGGTGAAAATATGTGGTCGGATAGTGTTTTGGTTTTAATCGGACCTTCATGGAATTGAAACGTGACCGATTCCGTCAAGGTTGCACAGGTGTTCGGGTTTTAATCGGACCTTCATGGAATTGAAACCATTGTGCAGGATGGGTTCACGTTTTATCTGTTCTGTTTTAATCGGACCTTCATGGAATTGAAACTTGGTATGCTGACATTGACCGCAAGTATCAAGACGCGTTTTAATCGGACCTTCATGGAATTGAAACTGCGGCATGAGCCAGTGAGGACGTGGTGATAAGCGGTTTTAATCGGACCTTCATGGAATTGAAACGATGATAAACATCGAAAGAAGCAGAAATGAGTATTGTTTTAATCGGACCTTCATGGAATTGAAACAATAGCGAAAAATTTGGCTTGTACATGTCTAAAGGTTTTAATCGGACCTTCATGGAATTGAAACGAATGCGGCAGCTCTGTATCTTAGCATCTGATTGGTTTTAATCGGACCTTCATGGAATTGAAACTACTCCAAAATCACAAGTGTATCAAGCCCCACACGTTTTAATCGGACCTTCATGGAATTGAAACCTGTTGTAAGTTGTAAGAGCTACATTTTAGAAGCTGTTTTAATCGGACCTTCATGGAATTGAAACCAAAATTCCATTTGAGAAATGCGCCCCCGAAACTAGTTTTAATCGGACCTTCATGGAATTGAAACTGTAAGAAATACCACATTGCGGTTGGCACGTTTCAGGTTTTAATCGGACCTTCATGGAATTGAAACACCGCCTTTTGTACCGCGATTTTCCGTCTTTCGTGTTTTAATCGGACCTTCATGGAATTGAAACTTAATCATACGGCCAACAATATCAGCACCTACTTCGTTTTAATCGGACCTTCATGGAATTGAAACTTTTCCCAAGGTGTCGCGACTTTAGCCGCCTCGAGTTTTAATCGGACCTTCATGGAATTGAAACCGAAACATAACGTGCACCTCGCCACGGTAGCCACTAGTTTTAATCGGACCTTCATGGAATTGAAACCGATTTACAATGCTGTCTTCAAAAACTGCCTACGGTTTTAATCGGACCTTCATGGAATTGAAACAATGACAGTGTTGTAAGTCTTTGAGCTTCGGCTGGTTTTAATCGGACCTTCATGGAATTGAAACTAGTACGCTGAATGTCGGGAGACTGACCAGCAACGGTTTTAATCGGACCTTCATGGAATTGAAACCAAGCTCCTCAATCGTGCATATAGGGTAATTCTGCACGTTTTAATCGGACCTTCATGGAATTGAAACCACAATACATCGAACCAACGCTTGATGTACATACGGTTTTAATCGGACCTTCATGGAATTGAAACAAGCACGGACAAAACTAAAAAAACAATATGATAGGGTTTTAATCGGACCTTCATGGAATTGAAACACGCTCCGATATGTTGCGTTTACGGCTGTTTCTCGTTTTAATCGGACCTTCATGGAATTGAAACACTACAATGAGAGCCGTAGAGCGCACGATATGGCTGTTTTAATCGGACCTTCATGGAATTGAAACCACTTTGAGGAAAAGATGCGGCGTTGTGAAAGGTCAGTTTTAATCGGACCTTCATGGAATTGAAACCATGGTAGTCGGTGGAGGTGTAGCGGTGCGAGGGGTTTTAATCGGACCTTCATGGAATTGAAACATATGCGGCTTCGGGTGGTCAGGAACAGTTCTGACAGTTTTAATCAGACCTTCATGGAATTGAAACTACTCTGCGCAGTACAAGTAACGAAAAGAGTATTTTTGTTTTAATCGGACCTTCATGGAATTGAAACGTAAGGAGCCAGTTGCCGTCGACTTGGGGGAATGCAGTTTTAATCGGACCTTCATGGAATTGAAACCTCAATACTGCTGCGTTTGCTCGTATGAAGCAATATGTTTTAATCGGACCTTTATGGAATTGAAAATAGTTGGCGTTAAGCACAAAGTCGACGGCGTCTTGCTTTAATCGGACCTTTATGGAATTGAAACCTATTATAAGCCCAGTCCACAAGGATAAAGGCCACGCTTTAATCGGACCTTTATGGAATTGAAACAAGGTTCACCCCACACAGAAGCCTGTGCCATTGCTGCTTTAATCGGACCTTTATGGAATTGAAACTTCGGACACATTTGGCAGTGGACTGATGGTGTGAGCTTTAATCGAACCTTTATGGACTTGAATTTATTTACTCCATATAGCTCATTTGTGTCGCACCCTGTGTGGGTGCGTGGATTGAAACCAGCAGAATGTGGAAAACAAAAAGGGTAAACGAAGATGGAAAGTCCGTTTACCCTTTGCTAAATCATTGATTATTGGTAATTAAAGTTTTCTGCCCTCTGTTTTTCGGAGGGGACTCTGTTCTAATTTAGTCAGTCGGTTCGAGGCAGGCATCGAGCAAGGTCTCGATGGCCTCGCGGTCCATGTTCTGGCCAATGAATACGAGCTTTTGCATACGGTCGCCGTAGGTGTCGTCCCAGTCGTTCATGACTGAGGGGTTCTGTGCCTTAAACTGCTCAAACTCCTCGGCTGGCATGGTGGCATACCATTGTCCGGCCTGGCTGAGCGACACTTGCTTGCCAGCCTGCTCAAATACATAACACATGTCACGCTCTGTGCCAAAGTAGCAAATGCCCTTGCAACGAATCACACTCTTGGGCCACAGACGCGCTATGAGCTGGTCGAACTCTACCATGTTGAAGGGACGGCGACGCTTGTATACAAAGGTGCCAATGCCGTATTCGAGTGCTTCGCCCTCTTCCTCGTTCTCAAGGCCGTGGCAGTGCTCATGGTCGTGGTGGTGATGGTGATGTCCGTGTTCGTGATCATGCTCGTGCTCGTGGTCGTGATGCTCGTCATCGTGATGTTTGTGCTCGTCATCGTCGTCATTGCCTTCGACGGCCTCGATCCAGCGCGCCGAAGTAGCTACGCGTTCAAAATCGAAGTCGTTGGTGTTGATCAGACGGTCGAGGTCTACGTCGCAGTAGTCGCAAGTGATGATTTCGGCCTTGGGCTGCAACTCGCGCAGAATGGCTTTGATGTGGTCAAGTTCCTGTGCGCTGACCTCGGATGCCTTGTTGAGCAAAATCATGTTGCAGAACTCTACTTGCTGAATAACCAGACTTGCAAGGTCGTCCTCGGCCATATCCTTCTTGTTGAGATCGTTGCCGCCCGCAAATTCGTCACGCAGGCGCAAGGCGTCCACTACGGTCACCACGGAGTCGAGTTTGGCAATGCCCTTGGTAGCCAGGTTGGGGTACATGTTAGGGTAGGCACAGATGGTTTGAGCAATGGGGGCCGGTTCGCAGATACCGCTTGCCTCGATTACGATGTAGTCGAAGCGCTGTTGTGCCACAATGTCGCTGAGTTGCTGCACGAGGTCCATTTTGAGTGTGCAGCAGATGCAACCGTTCTGCAGGGGTACAAGGCTGTCGTCACCTTCGCCCACAATGCCGCCTTGTGCTATGAGGCTTGCGTCGATGTTAACCTCGCCAATGTCGTTGACAATGACGGCAAATTTGATGCCTTCCTTGTTAGAAAGTATGCGGTTGAGCAGGGTGGTTTTGCCGCTGCCCAGATAGCCTGTGAGCAACAGTACGGGGGTGATATTGGGTGTCATGATGTGTTTGTTTTTACGCGTTAGTGTAATTGGTTGATTGGTAAGTTGGTTAAGTTTTTACGTTACTTGTCACTTTGTGTAGAACGCAAAGAGTGGTGCATAACATATTTACTTGTTAACCTATGGCTTTGTTAACCGAGAGTTCCCGTTTCTAACGGATTTATTCCTTGTATAAAAGGCTCATGTGCCGTAACAGCGCATGAGCCTTTGATAGTAGAGTAGCGTGATGACGCTGGGATAAAACTTATTTAGCAAGCGAAGTGCTGCCAGAGCCAATCATCTGTCCGTCGGCAAAGATGTAGGCAGAGTAGGCGCCGCCGCTGAGGAACTCGCTGACAGGCACGTAGAGTGTGACGTGAACCTCCTGTCCGGTATACTCGATGGTTTTGGCGGCAGAGTAGCCAATGGCGCGGTTCTCGTAGTGGAAGGTGCCGCTTTGGTTGACTACTTGCTGGCCAGGCTTGAGCAGACGGACGTAGACGGTGCGGTTGCCAGCCGAGGCAGTCACGTTGCGTGTGATGGTGAATGAAACGGCAAAGCGGGCAATGTCCTTGCTCTTTTTGGCGCTTTTGCCGTTCTTTTTCAGCGGCGTGATGCTGATGCCCGTGGCGTCGAGCTGTGCCGCTATGGCCACACGCTCGTTGAGGTGTGAATTTTCGGCCTGAATGTTGGAGTTCTCCATGCGCACGCGTTCAGCATCGGCACGTGCCATGTCACGTTCGCCAATAAGGGCATGGTTGGCTTGCTGCAGCGAGTCGACCTGGCGAATGTAGTCGCGCAGTACGGCACGCACAGTGGCCAGTTCGCGTTTCAGACGCAGAATTTCGGCCGAGCTGTTGGCCTTTGTGTTTTGCAGTTCCTTGAGCAGAGCTTCGGCACGTGCCTGCTCCTGGTTGAGCCGGTTGACAAGGGAGTCGTCCTTGATGCCTTTTTTCAGCTCGCCATATTGGCTTGCAAACTCGGCATATTGGTTTTCCATTTCCTTTTTGTCGAGTTCGGCCAGTTGGCGCAGTTCGGCCAATTCCTTCTCCTTGTCTTCAAGTTTTTTCTTGTCGCCGTTGCAGGCCACAAGGCCGCCAAGCACCGACAGGGTGAACAAGGCAAGCAGCAGATGTGTTATTCTCTTCATCATGTGTGGTGTTTGCCCCAAGGGGAATATGTGTCTTTTTATTCAATAACGGTAGTCCAGCCGTGCACGTCAGGTTCTGTGCCATACTGAATGGCGCGCAGGTGCGTGTAGAGTTTTTCGCTCCATGGGCCCGGTTTGCCGTCCTTTGAAATGACGTAGCTCTTGTGGTTTTCGAGGTCGTCAATTTTGCGTATCGGACTGATTACAGCGGCTGTGCCACAAGCGCCGGCCTCCTCGAAAGTAGAAAGTTCCTCTTCGGGTATGGGGCGCACTTCCACCTCCATGCCGAGGTCCTTGGCCAGTTGTTGCAAGCTGCGGTTGGTGATGGAGGGCAGTATAGATGATGACTTGGGCGTGATGTACTTGCCGTCCTTGATGCCGAAGAAGTTGGCAGCGCCGCATTCGTCGATGTATTTCTTTTCCTTGGCATCGAGGTAGAACTCAGAGGCATAGCCGGCGTCGTGAGCCATTTTGTTGGCAGCAAGACTTGCGGCGTAGTTACCACCCACCTTGTAGCGTCCGGTGCCGAGTGGTGCAGCGCGGTCGTACTCACGTATGATAACGTAGTCGTTTGTGGCAAATCCGCCCTTGAAGTAGGGGCCTACCGGGCTGACAAAGATGACGAACAGATATTCGTTGGCGGGGTGAACGCCCACTTGTGCGCCTGTGCCGATGAGCAGCGGACGTATGTAGAGCGAGGCACCGCTTTCGTAGGGCGGTACAAAGCGCTCGTTGAGTTTGACCACCTTCTTGACCATAGCCTCGAAGAGTTCGGTAGGCAGTTCGGGCATCAATATGCCGCGGCAAGTGCTTTGCAGGCGCTCAGCATTGTCCTTGATGCGGAAAGCGCGGATTTTGCCGTCGGGGCAGCGGAAGGCTTTCATGCCCTCGAAGGCTTCCTGGCCGTAGTGCAAGGCAGTGGCAGCCATGTGTATGTTGATGATTTCGGAAGAGCTTACTTCAATCTCTCCCCATTTGCCGTTGCGGTAGTAGCAGCGCACATTGTAGTCGGTGGGCATGTAACCAAACTTGAGGTTGGCCCAATCAATATTCTGCATATTACTCTGTGTTTAGTTGTGCCGGCAGACGGAATGGCAAGTGCAGGCTTGCCAGAGCTGGTTCTGCCAGTGGCTCAGTTTAATATTGGCGCAAATTTAAGCATTATATTGATAAAGTGTACGTGCTGCATGACTATTTTTAGCATATTGTGTAGTTTGGACTTGTTGTGTGGTGAACTATGTGAGAGGGAAAGTTGGTTTGCCCAACGGTGGGGATACTGCACCAAATTCCTGCTTTCATTACTTTTTGTGCCATTGAATGGCGTGTAATGAAAAATAATGCTGTCCGGTGAAACCATTCTGATCCGTGAGCATGAACTATAATATCAGAATGGTTTTACTATACTACAAAAACTTACACACCGAGTATCTTACATCTTACACAAATACGTTGCAACTCATTGATTATCAATATATTGCTCAGTGTAAGATGCTGCAAATTCCACCTACACGCAACCTGCACAACCTACACACTCCACACGCTGCCACACGATACAATTACGGGAGGGCGATATTACGGCATAGGGGAGTAGAAAAGTCTGTTGCTCCGACAAATTTTTCTACGTCCCTATGGCGTAAACCCCACCGCGTACAACAAAACTGACTGCGAGGCAACGGGGTGTGGTGTGTAAGATGTATGTAGGGGAGTGTAAGATGTTTTGAAATCATCTTACACACTTGGAACCTCTGAATATCAACTTGTTACGTGCAAAAAGTGTAAGATGGCAGAAAAAGCACACACATTCATTTATAAGAGGGATGACGGGGAGGGGACAAATCTTTTGTGTACAAGTCGTATGCTTTTTTTGATGGGTGCAATGCCTTCGTGCTACCTTTGCCGCACTTTTGCTCTTATGTTCTCCGCGTCAGCGGCAGATCTCATAACTCATGGGCTATGTGAAAAGGAAAATTAGTTCGCCCACTGGCGGAAATGCAGCACCATTTTATATCGAACTAATTTCGGACATCGACTCATAACGGCTTGTCCTGGGGAGCCGTGGGACAGATTGTTCGAAAAAAACGCCACAAAAATTTGGAGGGTTTGTAATAAAGTGCTACTTTTGCACCCGTATTCGAGAGCAATGCTTCCCGGTACACTCCATTTTTTATGTTTGATTGGGGTATGGTGTAATGGTAACACTGCAGATTCTGGTCCTGCCTTTCCTGGTTCGAGTCCGGGTACCCCAACAAATTTATTTAGTAGTCTCTTGCCCGGGTAGGGTGGAGGTGTTAAAAAGCATTGGGGTATGGTGTAATGGTAACACTGCAGATTCTGGTCCTGCCTTTTCTGGTTCGAGTCCGGATACCCCAACTCAAAAGAGCAGCACAAGCAGAAATGTTTGTGCTGCTCTTTTTTGCGTGGCATAAAAATGCAACGATTATGAATAACACGTGTGATGTGTGCGATAAAACAGGCGCGTGCGCACATATTTGCTAAATAATACGTAACTTTGGCGCATAATACTAACAATACTCATCAAAATTATGAAAAGAAATAATCAGAACAAGCGTGGCAACAAATGCGCCACACTTGTGATGGCTCTGCCTTTGGCTGTGGCAGGACTGACCATCACGCCCAACGGCGTGCAGGCTCTGCCTTTGGCTTCGGGGTTGGTGCAGAACAGTGCTGTGGCACAAGCTGCAGCGCCCTCAAGCAACCCTATTAAGAATGTGGCTAAAATAAACCCGACCACAGTTGAGATAACTTATGCTGATGGCAAGCAACTGACAGTAGATTTTTATGGCGACAACATATTCCGCCTCTTCCGCGACGACAACGGTGGTGTGGTGCGCGACCCGCAGGCCACTCCTCCCGCAAAGATATTGGTGGAGAACGCACGCCGCTCAACACAGAGCGTTGACTTGCGCAACGAGAGCAACGGCGTGGTAATTTCGACACCGCGTATTGCCGTGCGCTTTGACAAGCAGACGGGCTTGATGACCGTGGTAGACACCAAGAGTGGCGAAACGGTGGTGGAGAGCGTGGCTCCTGTGTCGTTTGACAAGAATAGCACCACATTGACGCTCAAGGCACAATCGGGCGAGTACTTTTATGGTGGCGGTGTGCAGAACGGACGTTTCAGCCACAAGGGCAAGAGCATTGCCATCGAAAATACCAACAACTGGGTAGATGGCGGTGTGGCATCGCCCACGCCTTTCTATTGGAGCACGGGTGGCTATGGTGTGATGTGGAACACCTTTAAGCCTGGCCGCTACGACTTTGGTGCCACCGAGGAGGGTAAGGTTATTTTGTCGCATCAGGAAGACTACCTCGACGCCTTTATTATGGTGGACAAGCAACCGGTAGACCTGCTCAACGACTTTTACCAGCTCACTGGTAACCCGGTGCTGCTGCCTAAGTTCGGCTTTTACGAAGGTCACCTCAATGCTTACAACCGCGACTACTGGAAGGAGGCCGACAACGGCTTCATGCTCTACGAGGACGGCAAGCGCTACAACGAGAGCCAAAAGGATAATGGCGGTGTGAAGGAGAGCCTTAATGGTGAGAAGAACAATTATCAGTTCTCGGCACGTGCAGCTATCGACCGCTACATCAATAACGATATGCCCCTTGGCTGGTTCTTGCCCAACGATGGTTATGGTGCGGGCTATGGTCAGACATCGTCGCTCGATGGCAACATACAAAACCTGAAGGACTTTGGCGACTATGCCCGTTCGAAGGGTGTGCACATTGGCCTTTGGACACAGAGCGACCTTCACCCCAAAGAGGGCATTGAGCCATTGCTGCAACGCGACATTGTGAAGGAAGTGCGCGATGCTGGTGTGCGTGTGCTCAAAACCGATGTGGCATGGGTAGGCTATGGCTATTCATTTGGTTTGAATGGTGTGGCCGATGTGGCACAGGTGATGCCTTATTATGGTTCGAATGCCCGTCCGTTCATTATCTCACTCGACGGCTGGGCCGGCACGCAGCGCTATGCAGGCATCTGGAGTGGTGACCAAACTGGCGGCGATTGGGAATACATACGTTTCCATATCCCGACATTTATCGGTTCGGGTCTTTCGGGTCAGCCCAACATCACGTCAGACGTAGATGGTATTTTTGGCGGTAAGAATGTGCCCGTAAATGTGCGTGAGTTCCAGTGGAAGACCTTTACCCCCATGGAGCTGAACATGGACGGCTGGGGTGCTAACCCCAAATATCCCGAGGTGTTAGGCGAACCCGCAACAAGCATTAACCGCTCATACCTCAAACTGAAGAGCGAACTGTTGCCCTACACCTATACCATAGCCCGCCAGGCTGTGGACGGCAAGCCCATGGTACGTGCCATGTTCCTTGACTATCCTAACGACTACACGTTGGGCAGCGACACGCAGTATCAGTTTATGTATGGTCCGTCATTCCTTGTAGCACCTATATATAAGGAAACGAAGATGGACAAGGACGGCAACGACATACGCAATGGCATTTATTTGCCCGAGGGCCGCTGGGTAGACTATTACAATGGCGATGTGTACGAGGGTGGACGCATTATCAACACTTACGATGCACCGCTGTGGAAGTTGCCCGTGTTTGTGAAGGCCGATGCCATCATTCCGATGGCCAACCCCAATAACAACCCGTCGCAGATACGCAAGGACTACCGTGCTTACGAAATATATTCTACAGCAGCTGGCACAAATGGTTTCAGCCAGTATGATGACGATGGTGAGACACAGGAGTACTTGAGTGGCCAGTGTACACGTACCGCGGTGTCGACCTATGCCAATGGCAAGGGTAAACTTGTGGTGACTATCAATCCTACCTACGGCAAGTTTGAGGGCTTTGAACCGCAAAAGGAGACCGAGCTCCGCATCAATGTGAGCAAGGCGCCCAAGAGCGTGACTGCCAAGGTGGGCAAGAAGGGTGTGAAACTGACAAAGGTGACCTCGCTTGCCGACTTTGAAAAGGGCAGCGATGTGTACTACTATAACGAAAAGCCTAACCTCAACCGTTTTGCTACCCCCGGTAGCGAGATGGCCAAGAAGGAAATAATAAAGAACCCGCAGCTGCTCGTGAAGATTGGCAAGACTGATGTAACTGCCAACTTGATAGACGTGAAGGTAGACGGCTTTGAGTTTAACCCGGCCGACCGCCTGCGTACACACTCTGGTGCGCTTTCGGCTCCGAAGGTGGACTTTGCCGAGAACAATGTGGGCGTGTTCAGCCTTACACCGTCGTGGAACAAGCAGGAGAATGCCGACTTCTACGAAATAGAGTATAACGGCATGCTCTACTCAACCATACGCGACAACGCGTTTACAATCGATGGTCTTGACCCCGAAACGGCATACGCCTTCAAGGTGCGTGCTGTGAACAAGGACGGCTATTCGGACTGGAGCAATGTTTCGGCCACAACAAAGAGCAACCCGCTCGAGTTCGCCATCAAGGGCATCAAGGCCCAAAACTCTGCTGAGGACCAGCCGGGCCAGGGCATTGACAAGATGTTCGATTTTGATGAGAAGAGCCCCTGGCACACTAAGTGGGGCAAGGGCGAGGGCGTGCCTGCCGACATTACCATCGACTTGCGCTCAGTGAACAAGCTCGACCGCTTGGAATATATTCCGCGTGACGACGCAGGCAATGGCACATTGCTCGCTGGTAGTTTCTCATACAGTACCGACCGCCAGACATGGAGCGCCCCCGTCAAGTTTGAGTGGGCACAGAATGCCGACCACAAGACATTCAGCTTTGCCGGTAATCCTGAGGCACGCTATGTGAAGATGCACCTTGACAAGGCTGTGGGCAACTTTGCTTCGGGCAGTCAGATGTACATCTTCAAGGTGGCAGGCTCTGAAAGCTTCTACCAGGGCGATATCAACCACGATAAGCGCATTGACGAGAACGACTTGACCTCGTACATGAACTATACGGGCTTGCGCAAGGGCGATAGTGACTTTGACTATGTGAGTGCAGGTGATATCAACAAGAATGGCTTGATTGATGCCTACGACATCTCGTGTGTGGCAACCGAACTTGATGGCGGTGTGCGCAATTCAAACGACAAGGTGGCTGGCAAGTTGGTGCTCACACCTAACAAGAAGACCTTCGCCGCAGGCGACATGGTTGAGGTAACGGTGAGCGGCAAGGGCTTGCACTATGTCAATGCCTTGAGCTTTGCTTTGCCTTACAGCACAAGCGAATTGGAGTATGCAGGTGTTGAACTGCTCAACATGAAGGATATGGTGAACCTCACCTACGACCGTCTGCACACCAATGGCCAGAAGGAACTCTTCCCCACGTTTGTGAACCGTGGCAACAACTTCTTGCTTGACGAGGGCGACCACAACCTGTTTGTGATCAAGTTCAAGGCCAAGAAGGCTGGCAAGTTCAACCTCACTGCCAAGGACGGCATGCTGGTTGACCGCAACTTGGGTACGGTTAATTTTTGATGACGTTTAGTATATGATAGTTCCGGAGCAGTAAGTGCTGTATTGCAAACTGCTCCGGAGCTATTTTTATCAGGCAAGAATATGGAAGATGATGTAAACAGATTTATTGAGGCACAGGACGGTGGCCAGTACGAAAAGGCTTTGGCCGAGATTGTGCAGGGTTGCAAGCAGTCGCATTGGGTGTGGTACATATTTCCGCAGATGCGCGGGCTTGGTTACAGCCGAATGTCGCGTTATTACGGTATAGCGTCGGAGGCTGAGGCCCGAGCTTATTTGGCCAATCGCACATTGCGCAAGCGGTTGACAGAGATAAGCCGTGCCCTGTTGCAGCACGCTGGCACGCCGGTAGAGCAAATACTCGGTGGCATAGATGCACAGAAGGTGCAATCGTGTATGACGCTCTTTGACGCCGTCAGTCCTGGCGATGTGTTTGAACAGGTGCTTGACACCTTTTATGCGGGGTGCCGGTGCGAGCTTACATTGGAAATGCTGGACGAGTAATGCAATGCCTCCCCCTTAAGAAACCACTAACAAACAAGAGGGTGTGTCAAAACTCAATTTGTGCGGGCTGAAAGCCCAATGATTGTCCTTAGCCCTGGGCAAGCGAAGCGGCACCCAGGGTTA
>OGOX01001271.1_pt1 | contig 16624 bp, 12 predicted proteins | sample 1552761 | NCBI WGS metagenome assembly OGOX01 (sample SAMEA2580212, study PRJEB22360) | human gut metagenome | biome: human gut; feature: human-associated habitat; material: faeces | place: Denmark | collected 2008/2010
AGGGGGCAAAATTACAAAAATAAGGGATATATTTGTATTTTTGTCGCTATAAAGTAAACGATGAACGGGCGAGGAACGGTAAACGGCAAGTAACACGAACGGCAAACCGCAAGTAACGAACAGTTGGCGGTAAGTCGTGAACACTGCACGTCCCATCTCCATCGCAAATCGTCTAATAGTAAAATGTAAATGGTATGATGAAAAAACTGATTATCTTCTTTTGCGGCACGCTGGCACTGACAGCCTGCGGAAACGGCATCGAGAAAAAAGCCAATGAAAAACTGACGATTGCCCGTGCTGCCTACGAACGTGGCGACTACGAAGAAGCAAAGACACAAATCGACAGTATCAAGATTTTGTATCCCAAAGCATTCGAGGCCCGCAAAGCCGGTCAGGAATTGATGCTGGATGTGGAACTCAAGGCTCAACAAGAGATTCTGGCCTTTCTGGACAGTGCTCTCCAGGCAAAGCAAGCAGCGTTTGACGCCATCAAAGGCAAGTACACCCTGGAGAAAGATGCCGAATATCAGCAAGTGGGTAACTACATATGGCCTACACAAGCCATCGAGAAGAATCTCCATCGTTCCTTCCTTCGCTTCCAAGTGAGCGAGCAGGGAATTATGAGCATGACTTCCATTTATTGCGGAGCCGGCAATATCCATCATGTAGGCGTCAAAGTGATGACTCCCGACGGCAGTTTTGCCGAAACTCCGACTTCGAAGGACAGCTACGAAACATCGGATATGAACGAGAAAATAGAAAAAGCCGATTACAAATTGGGAGAAGACGGTAACGTGATCGAATTTCTGAACCTCAACAAGGACAAGAATATCCGTGTGGAATTTATCGGCGACCGTAGATACACAACGACGATGAGTCCGACCGACCGACAGGCAGTAGCAGGCGTTTACGAACTGTCGAAAATCCTTTCCGCCATGCAGCAAATCAAGAAAGAACAGGAAGACGCCAATCTGAAAATCGGATTTATCAATAAGAAAAAAGAACGGAAAGCGATGGAAGAAGCTGCCGAAGAATAAAGGTTCTTTCGGAGTAACGGCTTTCCGGAAAAGTGATAAAAGCGCTATCGGAGAAGAATAAATCAAGCAGTCCGAAAAGGATAAGTAAAAAACGGTAAGCGATGAAAATTTGTGTTTATCAGAGATAGCACATTTATTTTTTCATCGCTTACCGATTTTTATTTCAATTCAAGAGACTGTTCTCCGACTTATCATTAGGCACAAATAGTAATGATATTTCATTCCAACTTTAAAGAGACGCAGCATTGTTTTCTTGCTCGCACCCTTTTACCTTGGAGAAACGGCGTAAACCAGCATCCTAAAACGGCGTAGCCTGCCTACATAAAACGGCGTAGCCTGACAGGTAGAAAGGGCGCAGTCTCCAAAGGCTTATTTCACTCTCCTATTCAACTGATTATTAGCCTTCTCCACCTTTGACTTACCTATCCGTTTCCCCGTCCCTTTCTTTTTTCCGGCAGCAGGCTTCGCCTTTCCGGCGAACGGATTGTTACTTTTTTTGATTGGCATAACTTAACAAAGTATCATTCTCCTTCGTAATACTCACCCAAAAACCAGCGGGCAATAAAGTCCCAGTTTTCGTGCAGCAGCTCTTTTCCGTTCTCGAAAGGGAATTGCGCTTCCGGCAGCAGATCATGTTCCATGCCGTACTTCAGCAGATCGAACGGGCACAGCCCTTCCTCGCAGAAAAGTTCGTACGCTTCTTCCTCAGCCATTTCCGCATTATACAGCGGGTTCCGTTTGTCGGCAAAGTAGCGGGCTACGTCCGGACCTATCAGCAAACCTTTCGGATTAGCGTACATCACGAAATCCGAAAACTCCTTCAAGTCGGGCAACAGAGCATCTTCCTCGTCCTCCCATTGCAGGGCCTGCACAAAGAACAGTTTCAAAGCCTCATACGAATCGAAGAACATCAACGGCTCGCCACCACTCGCTTTCAGAAAGCGCTCCACATTCACGGGCAACTGATCGCCCGGCGAGGCAACAGGCAAAGCAGTCCGCTGCTTCTCCATCAGCTCCGATTCCATCAGCCAGTCTCCGGCAAGTCCGTCGCTGATAGGCGCTTTCTCGAAAACATCTTCCAACTGCGCATAGATCACATCGGCAAACTCCAGCAAGTCCGCATCCAAGGGATTCTCCACACCGTCAAAGTCATCGCCTACCGGCGAATTAATTCCCCACAGCAAGAAAGCGATATCCTCTTTATTGATCTCGTCGGTGAGATAACCTTCCGACAATTCATAAAACGGCAGGGAACGTCCGTAATTCCTTTTATGCCAACGGATGAACTGGCGCCAGTTGCCTCCGTCCGTCACACAGTCTTCCAGATAAAGAGTCAGCATCAGAGTCACCTGATTCTGGCTTTCCTGTGTCTCCGACTTATATAAATAAGATTCGCTGACGACAGGCAATAAAAGATTGGCAAATTCAAGATACCAGTGATCCGTCGCCAACACCTTTGCACGGCCATGAAGATCCAGCCATGCTTTCATATAAATTTTCCCTTGTTTCATTATTATTCTGTTGCTTGTTTTAGTTTCTCCACGCCCTATTACCTATTACCTATTACCTATTCTACAGTCTTTTCAAAGCCAGTTTTATTACTTTCTCCACCGGAGCATCCGGTTCTTCCTTCAAGATAGCCAGTACCACTTTCTGCGAAGGCGCGGCGGCAAAGCCAAGCATGGTCAGAGCGGCTACCGCTTCCTCCTGCACTTCTACGCTGGCAGATTGCAGCAGCATTCCGGCAGAAGCGCTTCCTCCTGCCACGGTGGCTCCCATCGTCTTTATCTTGTCTTTCAGGTCGACAATGACACGCTGCGCTGTTTTCAGTCCGATCCCCTTCACCGTTTTCAGCAAGTTCGCATTTTCGGTGCTGATCACATTCACCAGTTCGGCAGGCGAAAGGGCAGAGAGAATCATACGCGCCGTATTGCCCCCCACGCCCGAAACGCTGATCAGCAGGCGGAACAACTCGCGCTCGGCTTTGGTCGAGAAGCCGTAGAGCAGCTGCGCATCCTCGCGCACGACGTAATGGACGTAGAGCCGGGTCTCGGTCTCGTGTTCGATCGCGGAGTAGGTTTCGAGCGAAATATGGAGGTAGTAGCCCACCCCGCCGACGTCGATAACTGCGTAAGCGGGAGCCACTTCGGCGACTGTGCCCTTGATGTATTCGTACATGTGTTTCAAATTTTGCTGCGGGTTGGGCAAAAGTAAAGATTTTTTTTTACCTTTGTGTCTCAAATGCTGAATAATTAACTAAACAAACCAAAAAACGATATGAAAAAAACTCTCTTTCCGGCGCTGGCTGCGGCTCTCGTCCTCGCGGCCTGCGGCACGAAGACCACCGGGCAGGCCGAAGTTGCGGCCGAGGCGGCGGCGCAGCAGGTTGTTTCGAGCGACATCGCATACGTTCAGGTCGAAGCCGTGCTGGCCCAGTGCGACCTCTACAAGAACGAAGGCGTAGCGCTTCAGGAGAAGACCGAGAAGGCGCAGAAGAGCTGGGCGCAGCGCGAACAGAACCTCCAGGCCGAAGCCGCCCAGTTGCAGCAGAAGTACGAAAAGGGACTGATCACCTCGCGCGACGCGCAGGCACAGCAGGAGAGCATCCAGAAGAAGGTGGCCTCCTACCAGAGCAACGCCCAGAAGGAGGCCCAGACGCTCGACGAGGAGAACTACGTGTTCACCAACCGCGCCCAGGACCTGCTGCACCGCGCCGTGCAGGAGATCAACAGCGGCAAGAAGTACAAACTGATCCTCAACGCCTCGGCGCTGATCGACGCGGACACGACGCTCAACATCACCCCCGCCGTGCTGGCGAAGGTCAACGAGCTGTATGCCGCCGACAAAAAGGCCGAGAAGAAGTAGCCCCGCCCGCGAAAAACAAAAAAACCGGCTTCCCCGCACGGCGGAAGTCGGTATTTTTTATATCTTGGGCGTCGTAACGACACTGTCGGAAAGTCGCGGCGTTTTGCCGAATCGCATGCGGTCCGGTTTTGCAGCGGCCCAACTTTTTCGTATCTTTGTCCGATAACTGAAACCTGATAAATTTTCTGATACACGATGGGATTCGTTCCGTTCACATTCGTCGACCTGATAGACATCATTCTGGTGGCCGTGATCATGTACTGGATTTACCGCATGACCAAGGGAACCAATGCGCCGTACATTCTCTCGGGAATCATTGCCGTCTACCTGCTGTGGGTGGTCGTCCGGGCGCTGAACATGGAGCTGCTGTCGACGATCCTCGGACAGCTGATCTCGGTGGGAGCCATCGCGCTGATCATCGTCTTCCAGCCCGAACTGCGGCGCTTCCTGCAGATGATCGGCATGCGCCAGAAACATTTCAACTTCATCACCCGCATCTTCTCGACGGGCGAGGACACCGTGCAGACCAACGTCGTGCCGATCGTCACGGCCTGCCGCGAGATGTCCGAGACGAAGACCGGGGCGCTCATCGTCATCGGTCAGCAGAGCGACCTGCGGCTGATCGCCGAAGGCGGCATCGCCCTCGACGCCAAGGTGTCGACGTCGCTGATCAAGAACATCTTCTTCAAGAACGCCCCGCTGCACGACGGCGCGGCGCTGATCGAGGGCGACCGGATCGTGGCGGCCAAGTGCATCCTCCCGGTGACGCAGAGCGACGTGCCCAAGTCGTTCGGCACGCGGCACCGCGCGGCGATCGGCATGAGCGAGATTTCGGACGCCATCATCGTCGTCGTCTCGGAGGAGACGGGCGACATCTCGATCGCACAGGGCGGCGAAATCCGCCTGAACATCGACCCCGTGCGGTTGCAGCAGACCCTGCAACGCTACCTGACGATCAACACGCGCAAACGCTCGAAAAAGGAGGTCGCCGAATAAGCGGCGCCGGCGCAAGACGCCGGATTCAGGGGCGGCGGGAGGTTTCCGGACCGGCCATTCCGTTCCGCGCTTCCGCGACACTCCCCGAACACCCAAAACAAGCAAGTATGCTTTATCCGTCCCGAACGGCCCGCCTCGCACTGCGCGCATGGCGGGAGGAAGACCGGCCGGCTTTCGCCGCCATGAACGCCGACGAGCGGGTCATGGAGTATTTCCCCGCGACGCTCACCGCCGAAGAGTCGGCCGACCTGCTCGACCGCATCCGCGACGAGTTTTCGACCGAAGGATTCGGTCCGTATGCCGTCGAACGTCTTTCGGACGGAGAGCTGCTGGGATTCACCGGACTGCACCGCGTGACGTTCTCCGGCGGGCTGGAGGGCCAGATTCTCTGGCGGCTGCGGCACGACGCCTGGGGCCAGGGTTACGCCACCGAGGCGGCCCGGGCATGCATCGCACACGCCGCGAAACTCGGCATTCCGGAACTGGTCGCCTTCACGTTCGTCGGAAACGGGCGTTCCCGGCGCGTGATGCAGAAGCTCGGCATGACGTGCGTCGGAGAGTTCGACCACCCCGCCCTGCCCGAGGGGCATCCCCTGCGCAGGCACGCCCTCTATCGCATCCGGACCGAACAATGAAAAAGTCCGCGACCTGTCAGAGGTCGCGGACTTCTCCTTTCCGGCTGCGGAATCATTTCAACTCGAATTCCACCGTGCCGCGAATATCGTCCGACGCGGCGCCCACATAGGCCGTGAACGCGCCCGGCTCGGCCACCCACGCACCCTTTGCGTCGTCGTAGTAGTGCAACATCCCGGGGGTGATCTCGAAAGTCACGGTCCGCGTCTGCCCGGGATTCAGCGAAACTTTCTGAAAACCTTTCAGCTCCTTCACGGGACGCGGCAGCGACGACTGCTCGTCGCCGATGTAAAGCTGCACGACCTCGGCGCCCGCACGGTCGCCCGTGTTGGTCACGTCGGCCGAAATACGGATGCTGCCGTTCGGGACGAGCGTCGTACGGTCGGCCTTCACGTTGCCGACGGCGAAGGCGGTGTAGCTCAACCCGTGGCCGAAGGCGAACAGCGGCTTGAGCTGCTCCTTGTCGTGCCAGCGGTAACCGACGAAGATGCTCTCGTTATACTTCACCTTGTCCGCGCCCGGGTATTCGCCCAGCGTATGCGCGCCGTTGTCCTCCAGCCGCACGGGGAACGTGAAGGGCAGCTTGCCCGAAGGGTTCACCGCACCGAACACCACGTCGGCAAGCGCATTGCCCGCCTCGGAACCCGAGAACCACGCCTCCAGCACCGCCGGAACACGGTCGATCCACGGCATCGCCACGGCGTTGCCCGAGACGATCACCACCGCCAGATTGGGATTGGCTTCGGCCAGCGCCCCGATCACTTTGTCCTGCGCATACGGCAGGCCGTATTGCAGGCGGTCGTCGCCTTCGCAGTCCTGGTGGTTGCTCTTGTTCAGCCCCCCGACGAAGATCACCGCGTCGGCCTTGCGGGCCGCGGCCGCGGCATCGGCGATCAGCTGCGCCTCGGAACGGCTCTCGCTCAAATCCTGCCCGGTCTTCACCCCGTTGTAGTCGCCCGTCACATCGCCGACGTAGCCGCGTTCGTAGATCACCTCGGCTTTGCCGGCCGCAGCGGCGCGGATGCCTTCGAGCGGCGTATATTCGTGCCGCACCTTGAGCGACGAGGAGCCGCCGCCCACGGTCATCATCTTGATCGCATTCTCGCCCACGACGGCGATGGTTTTCGCACGCCCGAGGTCGATGGGCAGCACCCCGCCCTCGTTTTTCAGCAGCACCATGCCCTCGCCGGCGATACGGCGCGCAGCGGCCAGATGTTCGGGCGAATTGAGCGATCCGAACGGTTTGCGGGTATTCATCGCCGTGCGGAAAATCAGCCGCAGCACCCGGCGCGCCTTGTCGTCGAGCGTCGCCGTCGAAGCCTCGCCCTTGCGGAGCATATCGAGGTAGGGGGCGGCGAGGTAATAGTTGTCGTAGGCGTTGCTGGCACCCCAGCTCAAACCGTCGGTCCACGAACCGAACTCCATGTCGAGACCGTTCTCGGCGGCCTGCTTCGTGTCGTGCGTGCCGCCCCAGTCGGAGACGACCACGCCGTCAAAGGCCCAGTCGCGTTTCAGAATGTCGTTCAGCAGGTAGCGGTTGTGGCAGCAATGCTCTCCCTTGTATTTATTGTAGGCGCCCATGACGGCCCATGCGCCGCCCTCCTGAACGGCGGCTTTAAACGCCGGGAGGTAGATCTCGTTCAACGCACGGTCGTCGACCTCGACGTCGATGCCGTGACGGTGGGCCTCCTGATTATTGAGTGCGAAATGTTTCACGCAGGCGGCAACGCCGTTCTTCTGCACCTCCTCGATGTAGGGAACGACCATCCGCGAAGAGAGGTAGGGGTCCTCGCCCATGTACTCGAAATTGCGGCCGTTGAGCGGCGTGCGGGAGATGTTCACGCCGGGTCCCAGCAGGATGTCCTTCTCGCGGTAGCGCGCCTCCTCGCCGATGGATTTGCCATACAGCGCCGACATTTCGGGATTCCACGTCGCGGCAAGGCACGTCAGCGCCGGGAAAGCCGTGCAGGAGTCGTTCGTCCAGCCGGCCTGGTCCCATTCGTCCCACAGGACCTCGGGGCGGATGCCGTGAGGGCCGTCGGTGCACCACACCTCGGGAATGCCCAGGCGCGGAACGCCCGCCGACGAGAATTTCGACTGCGCATGCAGGATGGCGACCTTCTCTTCGAGGGTCATGCGCGAAAGGGCGTCTTCGACCCGCTTTTCGATCGGCTGCGACTCGTCGAGGTAGACGGCGACGCTGCCCTGCGGCCCCGGCCCGCCTCCGCAGGCGACCGCCGCCAGGGCGCACAGCCCGGCGAGACTCTTCAACAGAATTTTATTTTTCATGTCTGGAATGGATTAGTGCATATTCACAAACGGAGTGCACAGTCGAGAGGCCGCGCACTCCGTTTGCAAAATTAACGATTATTTCTTAACCAGCGACAAAACGGGGTTGTCTTTTCCCGCCGTCACGTCGAGTGTCAGACGATAGGTTGCGCCCTCCTCAAGGGTGACTCCCGAGGCGATCTCGATGTTGCCGTTCCCGGCGATCGAGAAGAACGCCTCGGCGCCCGGCGCCAGCGTGAAGGCTCCCAGACCGTCCCAGCCGCGGTTCCGGAAGAACTTGCCGCTCCAGCCGCTCACACGGAAACGCTGTCCGAGGGTCGTGCTGCCTTCCAGACCCGCCTGGGCCGTCATCGTGTAGATGCCGGGAGCGGATTCGGGCACGCAGACGCCCTTTTCGGTGGTCCAGCCCGGTTCGTTCACGGCCGCGGGCGAACCGATGCCGTAGCCGATGAAATAAACCGCCCCGTGGCCGTCGTCGCTCAACGTGGCAAGCCCCGAACCGTCGGCGTTGAGCACCAGCGCATCAATCACCCGGGTCGCCAGGTTGGCCGTGATGCGGTATTTGCCCGTGACGGGGACCAGCTTGACGCTCGTCGCGGAGGCTGCCTCGAAGAAGTCGGGATTGATCCACGCCGGCGTGAAGGCGTCGGCGCCGCCCAGCGTCAGCGTCTGGCCCTGCGTCAGGTCGAGGTCCAGCTGGTAGTTGTCCACGTCGAGCTGGGCCATCGGCGTTCCGTTGACGGTGATGTCGGCGGGCGGAAGCTCCTGCTCGCCCACTTTCTCGACGGTCAGCACCGCGGCCATCGTGCCGCCTGAAACGTCGATCGTGAAGCGGTAGATACCGCCCAAGTCGAGCGTCTTGCCCTCGGCAAGCCCCAGGTTGCCACCGTCGGAAATCTCGATCAAATCGCTGGTAGTGGTCAGGACCCCGTAGGGATTGGCAAACGAGGCATCCGTCTTACCCAGGAATTCGCCCTTGTCCCAGTCCTTCGGCCAGAAGAACTTGAAGTCGAAGTTCGAAGCGTTGATCGAAACGCCGGCCACCAGCGAGATCTGGAATTTCTTGTCCGCAACGCGAGCCAGACACAAGCCCGTGGAGCCCATATCCCAACCGTCGCCGTTCTTGATGACGGGTTTGCCGATACCGGCTCCGACCGTCCAGATCGCATTGCCCGAACCGTCGGCGGCGAGCGACGCATACTCCGTGGCCGACTTCATGGCCTCGATACGCAGGTAGCTGTGTTTGAAATTGGCCGTCACCTTGTACATGCCCGACATCGGCAGGAAGGTCAGGGCCTCGGGATTCGAAGCGTCGGCCCGTTCGAAGAAGTCGCGGTCGATGTCCCAGTCGGCGAAATCGGAAACGCCCGTCAGCGTGTAGGTCTGATTCTGCGTCAGCGTGGTGACGATGCTGTAATTGTCGTTGTCCACCATCGTCATCTCCGTCTCGCCGAAGAGCAGTTTGATGAAAGGAGACCCCTCGAAGGTCAGCAGGTTGAAGGTGATCGTGAACTCCCCGGCATTCGAATTGGCGAAGGGAATGGCGTCGGTGGAATCGGAGACGATGCCGCCGGCCCCGGAGTCGTAGCCGAAGGGCACCACCGAGGCAGCGGCGTCGAGTTCGGGCGTCGCGATGTAGCCCTGCGGCTTCTGCGGGAACTCGTCCGTCACGGCGTATTCGTAGTCGTTACCCGTAGGCTCCATGCGGTACTCCGCGTCATCGAGGAAGAACGTCAGGTAGGCGGGCTTGGGACGCGATACGGCGAGCGGCCGGTCGACGGTCGTCGTTCCGAAGCGCACGTTCTGCCCCACGAAGCGCAGCGTGGCCTCGCCGTCGGGAATGTTCTTGTAGAAGGGAAGCGTCACAGCCCCCGTGTAGGTTCCGTCGCTTTTGGTGCGGATCACCTCCTCGGCGACCATCTCGTCGTCGAAGAATACCTGCGCCTTGAGCGTCGAGAGCGCATAGCGGTCGGTCATCGTCACCTCGAAGTCGACCTTGCCGCCGTAGACGCCCGACGCATCGGCCGACACGGCCGTCATCTCGGGACCGACATCGGTGGTGAGCAGTTCCGGATCGTCCTTGCACGCCGTCGTCGAGGCAGCGACGAGCAGCGACAGTGCGATGTATTTCAGCGTTTTCATGTTCTGCGAATTTTAAAGGTTAGTTTTCGGCTCCGGCGCCCCAGCGGAACGAGGCGATCGACTTGGCCGGGATGGTGTATTTGAACGAACGGTCGGCGTTTTCATACACGGCGACGGTCTGTTCGCCGGCGCTCCTGTTGAGCGCCACGAAGGCTTTCGATCCGTCGGGATTCCGGAAGGCCAGGTAGGTCAGCCCCGACGCCGTGTAACCCGACGCGCCGATGCGCACGGCACCCGGACGGATGACCTTGGCGCACTGGGCCAGGTCGTAATAGTGGCTGTTGTACTTGAGCGTCTTGTAATCCGACGAACTGATCTCGATGGCCCCGTAGCAGGTCGTACAGCCTCCGGGACGGTTCGGAGCGCCCTTGTCGTCGAGCATCAGGTTCCACAGCAGAACCCCTTTGCCGTAGCGGCTCAGCGTCCCCAGGAAGATCGACTCGAAGTCGTCGATCACGCAGCTCTCGAAATTGTAGTTCCACGTGCCGATCGAAGCCTCGGTGAAGTAGATCGTCTTATCGGGCGCGGCGGCGCGGATGTTGTCCAGCTCGCTCACGCTGCCCCCGTAGTTGTGCCAGGCCGAGCCATCGACCCACTGCGCAGCATCGGCGTCGGCGTAGATGTTGAGCGGGTAGTTCTGCTGGCCGGCGACGTTATCGTAGTTGTAGTTGTGGTCGTAGCAGAGGATCTTGGTGTCGATGCCCGCCTTGCGGAATGCCGGGCCGAGCTTCTTGACGAAGGCCAACTGGTCCTCCCACGGCATGTAGAGCGACATCGAATTGCCCTTGTTCAGCGGCTCGTTCTGCATCGTGATGGCATAGATCGGGAATCCGTACTCCTCCATCTCGGTCACCCACTGCACGAAATACTCGGCGTAATCGTCGTAATAGGCGGGATTGAGACGCCCGCCGGTCCACGAATCGTAGGGTTTCGAGGGGTCGGCGACCGTGCCCTTCATCCATTTGGGGCACGACCAAGGCGAACCCATGATCTTGATTTCGGGATTGATCTCCAGAATCTCTTTCAGCACCGGAAAGATGCCATCCTTCTCCACGGCGGGAATGGCGAAGAATTCGATGCCCTCCCGGTCGCAGCAGGTGTATTCGTCCATCGAGAAGTCCGAGCCGCCGATATGCACGCGGATAAAGCTGAAACCGGCTCCGGTCTCGGGGTCGAAGCACTTCCGGAGGATCGCCGTGCGGTCGGCCTGCGACATTTGCAGCAGGTTGTAGCACGTGGCGCCGGTGATGGCCGGGCCGAAACCGTCGACGGTCTGGTAGGTCGTCGAGGGGTCGATCGTGACCCGGTAGGGCGACATCGAGACCTTCGAGTAGTCGAGTCCCTCCTCCGTGAACAGGCGGTTGCCGTCGGCCGAGGTGACGTAGGCGAGAACATCGCCCGTCACGGGCGAGGGATCGGGGCCAGGACCGGGAGCCGGCGTGTCGCCATCGTTCCCGCTGGAACAGCATACGGCTCCGGCGAGCAGCAGCGGGCAGGTCAGCAGGCGCAGGTTGTTATTGATCGTAAATTTCATGGCAGAATCGCAATTTTAAGGTTAATAGCCCAGGTTTTGTTCGATGTTGGTGTTATCCTCCAGCACTGAAGTCGGCACCGGCATCAGCACGCGGTTGTCGTTCATCGCGCGGCGGGTCTGGAAGTAGGAGTCGTAGGACGCCGAGCCTTTGATGTTGACGCCGTCGCAGATTTCGAACAGTTTCGAATAGTCGTCGCCGTAACGCATCAGGTCGAACCAGCGGAAGCCCTCCATGGCCAGTTCCAGACGGCGTTCGTGGAGCACGGCTTCACGCATCAGGTCGGCCGACGCGCGCTGCGCCGCAGTCAGCTTGCCAATGCCGGCGCGGCCGCGGATCTCGTCCACGATGTCGGCGGCGCCTCCCGGATCGTCCGTATTGGCCAGCGCTTCGGCATGCAGGAGCCGGATCTCGGCCAGACGCATCAGGTAAACCGGCGTCACGTTGGTCGGAAACTTGTGCATGAAAGCGTATTCGTCGCTCGGATAGTGGTACGACCAACCGCATTCGTCGTAGACGACCGACGCATTCTTGCGCTCGGTGTCGCCCTCGGCGTCGTAAGCCTTCGTCAGGTTACGCGACGGCGTGCACCACTTGGCCCACGAGAAACTGTCGCCCGGGACATAGGCGTTGCGGTGGAACATCATCCACATCCACGAACCCGAGGTCTGGCTGGTCCACTGCACCTCGAAAATCGACTCGCGGGTGTTCATCGCAGCCATGCCCGTATCGCCGGTGGTGTAGGCCCACAGGTCGCCGTACTTGTCGCAAAGGCTGTACCCCATCCCTTCGACCGCTTCGCAGGCCGAGACGACCTTCGACCAGTCGCGGAACTCGCGCATGGAGTAGAAACGGGCCATCAGGCCGTAGGCGAAGCCCTTGGTGATGCGGAATTTGTTCGAAGCGTCCATGTCGGGGGCGTATTTGCAGGCATACTCCTCGATGTCCTTGACGATCTGCTCGCCGACGGTCTGCTTCGACACGCGGGCCGGGAAATAGAGCGGATAGACCTCCTCGACGTTCCCGGCGTTGATGGCGGGCGGGATTTCGGTCAGCATCGGGATTTCTCCGAAAAGCTGCATCATGTTCATCCAGATATAGGCGCGCCAGCAGAGCGCTTCGGAGAGCCACTCCTGGTACTCCTTGTCGGTGAGCGACGGATCGTTCTCCTCCACCAGATCGATGTTGCAGATGACCTGGTTGGCATAGTCCACGGCGTTCATCGAGTAGTTCCACAGGTTCGAGGCGAATTCGTTGTCGCTGTCGATGTGGTTCGACTCGACGCTGACGACCTTCGTCTCGGCCATGTTGCCGCCGTAGGCATTGTCGGCGCGCGCCTCGGCGAGCGTGGTCAGCTGATACCAGTAGGTCTGGAGATCGCCCTTCATGTAGTTGTACATGGCCGTAAGCTGGCCTTCGAGCAGTTCGCGGGTGTTGATGGCCGTCTCGCTGTCGCCCGTGCCGGAGGTGTTGTTCTCGGCATACATCGTCTCGGGGAATTTCTCAAGGCTGCACGACGTGGTGGCAACCCCCAGCGAGAGACCCGCGGCAATTAAAAATATCTTTTTCATAATCGATTCTTTTTTCAGCGGTTAGAAAGTAAGATTCAGACCCACGACGACCGTGCGCACGTTGGGATAGGTTCCCCAGTCGATGCCCATTTGCGTGGCGCTTTCCGACTGGCTCACCTCGGGATCGTAGCCCGAATAGCCGGTCCAGGTGATGAAGTTCTGGAGCGAAATGTAAGGCTGGATGCGCGTGATGTTGATGCGCTTGAGCTTCGGCGAGGTGATGTCGTACGACAGGGTGATGTTCTTCACCTTGAGGTAGGAGCCGTCCTCGACCCAGTAGGACGAATTCTTCACGTTCCAGGCGGGGTTGTCCGAGCGGAACACGTCGGTCTGCTGGCCCGGAATGCGCCAGCGCCGCAGGACCGTGGTGGTCTGGTTGTTGGCCGAGGCCATGCCCTCGGTCTCGATGCGCGAGGCGTTGAAGATGTCGTTGCCGTAGGAGCCCGTGATCAGAATGTTCAGGTTAAGCCCCTTCCACGAGAAGTTGTTGGTCATGCCGAAGGTGAACTTGGGATTGGCGTTGCCGATCCAGGTCTTGTCCAGCGGCGTGATCTCGCCGTCGCCGTTGCGGTCCTCGTAAACCAGGTCGCCCGTCTCGGGATCGACCCCCTTGGAGACATAGCCCCAGAACATCGAAAGCGGGTGGCCCGGGGTCATGCGCACGACGTTGTCGTTGGTCGCGTCGGAGGTCGTGGCGTAGTAGTATACCTGCTTCAGGTTGAGTTTTTCGACCTTGTTGCGGTTGAGCGAAACGTTCAGGTCGGTCGACCAGTTGAAATCCTTCCGGGCGATGTTGACCGACGAAAGGGTGATCTCGAAGCCCTGGTTCGACATCTCGCCGTCGTTGCGCGTGATGTTGGGATAGGGCGAGGGCAGAGGCACGCTCATCAGCATGTCCTTGGTGTACTTGTAGTAATAGTCGAGCGAGAGGCTCAAACGGTTGTTCAGCAGCGCGAAATCGAGTCCGACGTTGGTCTGCGAAGAGGTCTCCCACGTAAGGTCCTCGTTCTTGATGTTGCTGCGACCGCCGACCGTCGGCACGGCCTGCGCATTCTCGGTCAGCGTCCAGTCGTAGTAGTTGGTGCTGTACTGCTGCATCCAGCCGTACTCCGCCAGGCCCGCCTGGTTACCGGTCTGTCCCCAGCCGGCGCGCAGTTTCAGGTCGTTGATCCACGACACGTCGCGCAGGAACTTCTCGCCCGAGATGCGCCACGCGGCCGAGAACGAGGGGAAGTAACCCCAGCGGTGGCCGGGAGCCAGCTTCGAGGAACCGTCGGCGCGGAAATTGGCCGTCACGAGGTACTTGCTGTCGTAGTTGTACGACACGCGCGCCAGATAGGACATGATCGACCACTCCGATTTGCCGTAGCTCTGGCCGCGGACGCCGCCGTTGTTACCGCCGTTCAGGTTGGGAATGGCGTTGTTGTTGGTCGAGGAGAAATAGGAGCGCGAGCCGCTCAACTGCTCCCACACGGAGGTCGTGGCCGACGTGCCGGCCATCACTTCGAGGCCGTGGCGGTCGAACGATTTGTTCCAGGTCAGGATGTTGTCGTAAATCATGCGCATATCGTCGGAACGGGTGTCCGAGGCGGTTCCGTGCTGCGTCCGTCCGTAGGAGGTGCGGATCGGGTCGAGGAACGACGACGAGTGGACCCAGCGGCGGTCCATCGAAACCGTCGACTTGAAGGTCAGATCCTTGGCCAGGTAGAACGTCAGGCCGCCGGAGAGCAGCAGGCGGTCGGTGACATCCTGGTTGTAATCCGTGCGGGCCATGTTCTCACGCGGCGAGGTGAGGTTGGCGCCGTAAAAATTATTGTAGAACTGCTGGGGATTCTCGGGGTCCCAGATCGGAGCGTAGGTCGGAGTCGTGATGGCCGACACCACCACGCCGGCGCGGTTGGCGCCCTGACCCGAGATGATCGTGCCCTTGGTGGTGTAGTGCGAGAAAGTCGTCGAGGCGTTGGCCGAAACCCATTTGAAAATCTTCTTGTCGAAGCTGGCCTTCACGTTGTAACGGTCCGAAGAGGTGGTGTTGATGATGCCCTTTTCGTTGGTGTAGCCGCCGCCGAGGTAATAGGACGAGTTTTCATCGCCGTTGGAGACCGAGAACTGGTAGTTCTGGTTGACGCCCGTCGAGTAGGTTTCGTCGAACCAGTCGGTCCGGTCGGTCAGATCGGCCGGAAGCCCCGACACGGCGCCGTTCTCCTCCATCAGGTCGCGGTACTGCCGGGCATTGAGCACGTCGTAGCTCTTGGTCACCTTCGAAATGCCGACGAAGGTCGAGAACGAAATCTCGGGGCCCCGTTTCCGGCTGCCCTGCTTGGTGGTGATGAGCACCACGCCGTTGGCGGCGCGCGAACCGTAGATGGCGGCCGACGAGGCGTCCTTCAGCACCTGCATCGACTCGATTTCGTTGGGAGAGAGGTAAGCGATGGCGTAGTTTCCTTCGCCCACGGGAACGCCGTCGACCACATAGAGCGGGTCGTTGCTCGACGAGATGGACGAAGCGCCGCGGACGCGGACCACCATGCCCTGTCCGGGCGAGCCGTTGGGCTGAATGACCTGCACGCCGGCGGCTTTGCCCTGAAGGGCGCCCGAGGCCGAGGTGATCGGGCGGCGGGCCAGGTCGTCGGTCTTGACGACCGAAACGGCCGTCGTGAGGTCCTTCTGCTTGACCGTGCCGTAACCGATCGCCACCACGGCGTCGAGGGCCACGGCGTCTTCGGCGAGTTTCACGTCGATCTTCGTGCGGCCGTTCACGGCGACCGTTTGCGAAACGAATCCGAGCGACTGGAAAATCAGGTTAGCAGAATTCCCCCCCCCTCGCAGTTTGAGGGAATAAGAGCCGTCCACGCCCGTCGTAGCGCCGTTCGTAGTTCCCTGCTCGATGATCGTGGCTCCGATAACGGGCTGTCCCGACTGGTCGGTGACCGTTCCCGTCACTGTCGGCGCCGACTGGGCGAAGGCCGCCGGCGCAAAGACGATCAGCATCGCCGTCAGTGCCAGCATCCACCCTCTCCGGCAGTCCGCTTGCAGTTTCTTGCAAAAATGTGCCATAGGAATTTAAGGTTTTTAAGCTTTAAGTTAATATTATAAATAGGTAAGGCGCAGTTCTTAAAAAATCGACACTTCATCGCCTTATTTCCGTTTAAATAAAAGTAACTATCCTCCGCGACATGAAAAAAATTTAAACAGCAAATTGTAAACTCAAAACCCGTTTATAAAAATATATCTACTTGATATTCAATATATTAATTATTTGACTATTGCAAAAAAAAGTAGATTGATCGGAATTTTCACAACCGCCTCGGAACCCTGGAAACGGCATATAATAAAATATTTTAAATAAATAATGAAAGGTGTAACAATGTTACACCTTTCATTTTAACGGAGGTTTTATATGCGTTCTATAGAAGAAACAATAAATGCACTAAAAAACGGTGAATATGATAATAAGCTTACATATTTGTATTCGTGCGATAAAAATGATGTGAAAAAGTATTCAGACAGATATATTGACGTTATAAACGGCTTTGAAGAAACATTCGGTAAAGACGGC
>OGOX01001281.1_pt1 | contig 16547 bp, 18 predicted proteins | sample 1552761 | NCBI WGS metagenome assembly OGOX01 (sample SAMEA2580212, study PRJEB22360) | human gut metagenome | biome: human gut; feature: human-associated habitat; material: faeces | place: Denmark | collected 2008/2010
TAACCAAAAACACTAGCTAATAAAGTTGGTATAATCGGAGTAAAAAATACTAATATAACACTTATTATAATTAAATTTAAACTTATTCCTATATTAGCAATATATATATATAAACCTGGGATTAAACAAAGAAGCGTTAATACTAAATTATATAAATATAAATAAGTTAATCTTGTAGATATAATTAATTCTTTCTTAAGAGGTAAAGTTAATAATAAATCATTATCTTTATTTTGAAATAAAATATTCTTTGCTAGAAAGAAAGTCATACAAAAAGAAAATAAACTTGCAAGAAAAACAATAACACTTAAAAAATATGATGTTAAATTTAAAGATTTTAATGTTTCAAAAATAGTACTTAAATTTATTTTAAAAGTATACATAAAACAAAATATTAAATATATTAATAACACTATTATACCTATTTTTTTCTTTTTACTTGTTACTTTTAATTTAAATGAATTATTAATCGTAGTATTTAAAATTGTTATAAATTTATTTTTCATACGTTTTCTCCAAGAATGCATCAGTTAAATCTTTATTTCCTTTTATTTTATCAACTGAACCTACTTCAAGTATTTTTCCATCTTTAATAATAGCTACTTCATCACAAAGTTTTTCTACTACTTCAAGAACATGTGATGAGAAAAAGAAAGTAACATTTTCTTTACATAATTCTTTCATTATATCTTTAACATCTTTCGTACTTTTAGGATCTAATCCTACGAAAGGTTCATCTAAAATAATTAAACTTGGTTTATGAATTAAAGCACTTATTATAACAAGTTTTTGTTTCATACCATGAGAATATGAACTAATAATATCTCCTAAAGATGATGTAAGTAAAAATTTATCAGCATATTTTTTTATTAAAGTATTTCTTTCTTCTTCATTTATTTCATATATATCACAAATAAAATTTAAATAATCAATACCTCTTAAATTAGGATAAATATCAGGATTATCAGGAACATAAGCCATCTTTTTCTTACATAAAACAGGATTTTCTTTAATAGATACACCATCTATTAAAATATCACCGGAATCAAAATCATGTATCCCTACGATTGCTTTTATTAAAGTTGTTTTACCTGCACCATTTTCTCCGATAAAACCAAATATTTTTCCTTTTTTTATTTTTAAACTTACATTATCTAATACTTTTTTATTTCCATAACTTTTACTAACATTTTTAATTTCTAACATATAAACTCCTTCCAAATACCAACTTTATCTGGATATTTTATAAATTCTAATTTTTCTTTTGTAACTGGATGATTAAATGATAAATAATAAGCAAATAATGCAAGTTGCTTTTTAGATGATTTTCCATATCTTTGATCCCCATATAAAGGATGATTTCTACTTGCAAATTGCACTCTTATTTGATGATGTCTACCTGTATGTAATAATATATTTACTAAACTTAAATTAGATTTTTCTTTTAACACTTCATATTCTAATTTAGCATACTTTCCTAAATTAGATATTACACTAGAATTATCTTCTTTTTTTAAAATATAATCTTCAAAAACACCTGTTTTTTCATCAAAATAACCACTTACTATAGCTAAATACTTTTTAGTAAATAAATTTAACCTTATTTGTTCACTTAATCTTGATGCTGCCTTACTAGTTTTAGCAAATACCATTATTCCTCCGGTTGGTCTATCAAGTCTATGTATAAGACCTAAATAAACATTACCAGGTTTATTATATTTTTCTTTTAAATAAGATTTTATTAAAGTTAACATATCAATATCTTTAGTATCATCACTTTGAGATAAAATATTAAATGGTTTTACTACAACAATAATATGATTATCTTCATATAATATTTCTAAATCATTTTTCATATCTTGCACATACTCCACATGGTAATATTAAATTGTCTTTACCAAGTATTCCAAGTTCATAAGAAGATATTTTACCAGGAAAACCAGACATAACTATTTTTAAAATATTTTCAATAACTATTTTAGAAAGACCTGCAGTATATGTATTAATTATAAAGAAAAGTGGTTCATCAACAAGAAGATTTTTACATAAACTAACAAGATTAAATAAATCCTTATCAATACTCCAAACCTCTTTATTAGTTCCCCTTCCAAAAGAAGGTGGATCCATAATTATCGCATCATATTTATTACCTCTTCTTATTTCTCTTTCAACAAACTTAATACAATCATCTACTAAAAATCTAATAGGTTTATCTTCTAAATTATTTACTTTAACATTTTCTTTAGCCCAATCAACCATTCCCCTACTAGAATCAACATGAACAACACTTGCTCCTTCTTTTAAACAAGCAACACTAGCACAACCAGTATATGCAAAAAGATTTAAAACTTTTATTTCACGATTACTTTTCTTCTTTTCTTCTTTTATTTTTTCCCTCATAAAATCCCAATTAACACTTTGTTCTGGAAAAATACCAGTATGTTTAAACCCCATAAGTTTAACATTAAAAGTTAAATCTTTATAATTAACACACCAAGAAGAAGGTAATTTCTTTAAAACATCCCAATAACCTCCCCCAGTTGTACTTCTGTGATAATAAGCATGAATAATACTTTTATCTAAACTTTCTTTCCATATAATCTCAGGATCTGGTCTAAGTAAATAAAACTTACCCCATCTTTCAAGCTTTTCTCCATCACTCATAGATATAATTTCATAATCATCAAATTCATTTGTAATTAACATAACATAACCTCAATTTCCATTTAAATTATACAATAAAATACAAATAAAATAAAGATATTTATTTTATTAAAAAACTTCAAAAACTTTCGTGCATTAATCACATCTGTTTTTGAAGTATCACTTTCTATCATTTTTTAATTAATTTACTTGACTTTCATTTTGGGTTCTTTAGTCCCCTTCCGATAAATACCCCTGTAGGGCTATTCGTTGGAAATTACAAGGTGCGAAGAGTGGCTGTTGATATAATTACCATCGTGGCTGCTGAAGTAAAACACTCCTGTGACCCCACCAGCGCCATAGTAGCCACCTCGTGCGAACCATGGGTAACTCGCGCTAACGAAGCCATCGTTATCACCATACCATCTTTTTGTTTCAGTTAACGCATGTCCTGTATAAGATGACCCTGTATAATTATTATAATATTTCTCATCTGGTAAACTATTAAATCCTGAACTACTTTTTGCATTATTATATACTCCCATGACATATTCATATGCTCCCCCACTCATATCATATATTCCATATATTGTCCCTGTTGTTGAGGCATCTTTTCCAAGTGCTGTATTATATGTTCCATTTGTTACAGAACTACTACTTCCTGCTGGTGCTCCATATCCTGTTATATAACCACTATTATTATTTATCCCTACTTCAGTACATGTTGTACTACTTGTACATCTTCCATATATACTTTGAGTTAAATATGCTACTGCTCCCCATTCATTATTTTTACTCATATGGGTATCTACTTCAGAGTTCACAAAGCCAAAACTATTTCCTGCTTGTTCCATACTTCTTGATGCATAAAAGAAACTACTTACTTTTTGACTTCTTAATGATGATACATTTGGTTTTACTACTATATTACTTACATTACATGTTTCATTAGTACATGAACTTGCAAGTGATCCTCCAATTTCAAACTTGCCATACCAAAATCCACTTAGTTCTTTATTTCCAAAGGTAAATGCATCTATTGCTGTTTCATTTTGTTTTACAAATGTTACATCTATCGCATTAGGTTTTGATTGTGTTCCTCCATTATAATTACTTGGTGTTACTGCATTAAACCTTGGTATCCATACCCACATTGTTGTTATATCATCCATACTAATTGTTGTACCTGGTGTTGCATTTAAATAAGTTTGTCTATTTGCTTCTTTTACAGTAACTGCATTAGCCCACATTCCTTTATATTCTCCTGTTGAAGTATAACTATACCATCTATAATCTTTTTGTGAATTATTCTTATCTGCTTTTTTCCATACGCTATTTGCTTCATCATAATATACTGGAATCATATTTGATGCTAAAACTGGTTTATTTGCTCCACTTGTATCTAAATTAGTTATTTCTACTGTTTCTACACTTACTTTAAACTTAACAGTACCTCCTATAATAGTTTGATGTGTTCCTCCTGATTCAAATATATTTGTTTTAGGACTTATCCATGATGTCAAGCTATATTCATGTGTTTCTGTTGCATTTGTAAATATATTAGTACATAATACATAACTATTTTCATATTTATATTTAGCTAAATCTGTTATAAAAGATGGTCCATAAACTATATTTTTTGTTTTATTATTTAAATATACTTTACCTTTATCTATATTATTTAAATACTCAATATCCATAGTTAAATATACTATATAATTAATATCTTTATTAGTTGTATTATTTACACTTACTTTAAAATTAAATACATTACCACTTGCAATACCTTCTTCATCTGTTTTTAAAGTATCTCCCGTTACATTAATATTATTAGTTTCTTCATAAGTTAAAGTAAGCGATCCTATATTAACTTGATGTTGTTTATTTCCTTTTAAAACAAGATTATAAGTAGCATAACTTACTCCTACCATTAAACATAATATTCCTATAATATATAAAGTTAATTTTATATTTTTTATTTTCTTATTCTCTTCCATATATCATCCCTCTTAATTATCTACTTATATCTTACAACAAAAAAAAGACTTTGTCTATTAAAATAGGAACAAAGGCTTCATTTTTTTACTATCTTTTTCGTAAACTTTATATGCTACGAGTAATTTATTATTCTTTGTAAATAAAACTATATCTTCATTATATATATTATCTATAATACAACCATTCAATACTTTCTTTTCTAAAATATCATCTACTTCTACTTTTTTATAATTTAAAATACTATTTATATCACAAAACTTATAATTATCATTTTTTATATCTTCAATTGTATAACTTTTTTTTATATCAAAATCATCTATTTTTATTCTTTTTAAACTACTCATACACATTGGTATATTAGTTACTTTACTTAAATCATTAATAAAACTTCTTATATAAAAACCTTTACTTACTTTTATAGTAAAACATAAATAACTATAATTATTTTCACTTTTCATATAAATATCATATATATCATATATAGTAACTTCTTTTTTAGGTAAAATAACTTCTTCATTATTTCTAGCATATTCATATAATCTTTTACCATTTACTTTAACAGCACTGTAAATAGGTACTTCTTGCATATATGTTTTTTCAAAAGATAATAAACTATTAATTAAATAATATTTATTAACAATAATCTCTTTATTACATACTATCTTACCTGTTATATCATAAGTAGTAGTAGATGTTCCTACAAGTACTTCTACTTCATAAGTTTTATCCTCTTTAGGAAACAATTTTTGTATTTTAGTATATTTACCTATTCCTATGACTAATAAGCCTGTTGCTAAAGGATCAAGAGTTCCAAAATGACCTACCTTTTTAGTATTAAACTTCTTACTAATTATATTTACTACATCTCTACTTGTATAATTTTTATCTTTATTTATAAGTAATAACTCATTCATATAAACGCCATCCTTTTATTTTTATTTTAATATAACTGAACACCTTAGGTGTTCAGTTATATTATTTCATAATATTATTCTTATTCTTTATCAATAGCTCTTGCTAACATATATCCCCAACAAAGAGCAAATAAACTTGTTGCCACATTAATAAATGTAAATTTAAAATCTGTTAACTGAAGAAGTAATACTACAACTGATGATAAAACAAATCCCATAATAGCAAAATATGTTTTTGTTTCATATTTTTTTATTAAATTAGTAATAAGCTTAGCCATAAATACTATTCCTATTATTACACCTATTCCAAAAGGAACAAGAATTAATAAATTACTTCCTAATTTACTAAAATCTGTTATTGTAGATATTGTATAAATTATCTTATCATAATAACCTAAAACCATTAAAATAAATGAACCACTTATCCCAGGAATTACCATTGCAGAACTAGCAATAAATCCCATAACTAATAAAAGTAAATAATCTATTATTCCCATATTAGTAAATGATATTTCTATTAAACCTGTCTTTAAAAAATTTAAAGATATAACAAAGAAAAATACAATAAAAAATATTAAATAATTTATTTTACTTCCCTTTCCTTTAATCTTTTTCATTATTAAAGATACTCCCCCAAATATAAGCCCAATAAATAAACATAATGTTTGTGCTTTATAATTAGTTAAAGCATATGTAACAAGTTTACTTGTTGATACAATTGCTACTAAAATACCAAGAATTATAGGTAAAAGTTTTATAAAATTACCTTTTATATCTTTAAAAAAATTCCCAATTGATGAGAGTATAAGTTCATATAATCCCATAGATACTGCCATTGTTCCTCCAGAAACACCTGGAATAACATTAGCTATTCCTAAAATAAAGCCCTTAATAAAATTAATTAATCCAATTTTAACTGGATTATCTTTACTTACAACACCCATCTTATAAATCCTCCATAAACCATAATTTTAATTTATATGTTGTTCTTAAACCCTCATCTACTTTAATAATTTTATAAATAATATTATCATATTTTGTTACTTCAATATTATTACCATTTTGTTTTGTTTTATATGTTTCTTTTTTAACCACATATATTGGATTTTTTTTATTTGTTATATTTTGAAAATTAAAATACCCTAAAATAAACCAAAAAACAAGTAATAATATTATTGTTGAAAAAATAACTCCAAATAATTTTTTCATAACTTCACCTACTTACATTTATAATTTTATCATACATATTTTAAGATGTAAACAAAAGAAAAAAACATTTAGAATATACAATAAAAGTTAATTTAAGTAAGATAATATAATAAAAAACGTAAGAGTTTTAAACTTTTACGTTTTTATTATAATAACAATTAATCTATTAAATCATTACCAGATGCATCTTTTTTAATATTACCAGTTAATATAAGTATTCCTTCGATTAATCCCCAAATAGCACTAACCCAAGAAAGTAAAAATAAACTAAGTAATGTTATTAAAAGTTGTGCTATTGCTTTACCATTATATCCAAGATAAAAATTATGAACTCCATAACATCCTAAAAATATACCAAGTATTCCAGCCGTTATTTTTGATTTACCATTTACATTATCAATTTTCTTAGTTTTTCTTAAATTAACTCCACAATTTAAACATACATCTTGAACTTCATTTACTTTTTTACCACAATTAAAACAATAATTCATAAATCCCTCCGACAAATTAATTACATGAAGTACATACATCATCTAATAATTCATTTATATTTTTTCTAAGTTTTTCATTAAATAAATTCTTCTTTTCTTCAGTCCAATATTCACTTGGTGCTTTATCACTAATTAATGATGTTTCATTATCATTAAATATTATTTTTCCTTTTTTAACAAAAGTTATATTAGGAACAAATATTCTTCTTTTACCCTCTTCATCATAATCTAAATAATCATTTAAAATACTTACTACTTTTTGATAAAACTTTGTATTATCATCTCTATCTTCTTTTATATTATAATAATATATTTTTTCTATTCCTTCATTTTTAGCTATTTCATTTAATAAAACAACATAAGCCTCACACCAAGGACATTCAGGAAATCCTAAATATACTATTCCTGTTCCATGTTCTAAAATATTTATTATTTCTTCTTTAGATCTATAAACAAATATATTGTCTTCACTAATACTTGTATATTCTTTACTAAATTTTATATTATCACTAACCTTATCTTTTTTAATAAAAAAACAAGCTAATAAACATAAAACTATTACTAATACTCCCAAAGCTATATATTTAATTTTCTTATCCATAATACTTCTTCCTTTCAAATTATTACTTCTTAATTGTAACACATATTATCTAATTATTCAATTTATTTACATAAATTAGATTATTTTTAACATAATAAAATTAGGTTAAAAGGAAGTGATAATTATTGAAAAAATATATAAAACTTTAGAAGAAAATATTAATAAAATAAAGTTTGAATATAAATATTCTAAAGATTTAACATTTAAATATTTAAAAATAAACACTTTAAATATATCCCTTGTTTATTTAAATACATTAGCTAGTGATGATGCGATTAATAATTATATTTTAAAAAGTTTAAATGATTTAATAAAAACAAAAAAGAAACTTAAATATAAAAATATTTTAACTTATTTTAAAAGTTTTATACCAGGAAGTAATATTAAAGAAGAAAATACTTTTAATAAATTATATGATTTAATAGAAAATGGTTTTACTTGTATATTATTTAATAATGAAGATAATTTTATTGCAGTAGAAACAAAAAAAGATTTATCAAGAAGTATAGATACTCCAAAAACAGAACAAACAATATCAGGACCAAAAGATTCTTTTACCGAAAATTATAATGTTAATATTGGTTTAATTAGAAAAAGAATTAAGTCTAAAGATTTAATTTTAGAAGAATTTTCTATAGGTAATTTAACTAATACTAAAGTTGGTATTTTATATATGGATAATATTGTTTTAGAAGAACTTTTAAATGAAGTTAGAAAAAAATTAAATGAAATTAATATAGATGGTATAATTGACGCTAGTTATATAACAGAAATACTAAGTAGTAAAAATATTGTTTTTCCATTAATTACAGAAACAGAAAGACCAGATTTAGCTACAATGTCACTTCTTGAAGGAAAAGTTTTAATTGCTGTAGATAATTCGCCTTATATGGTAATAATTCCTACCTTCTTTAGTGATTTATTTAGTGCACCAGAAGACTACTACCAAAGAAGTAAAAATGTTACATTTACAAGAATTATAAGAATAACTGCTTTTTTACTTGCTATTTTATTACCAGCCTTTTTTATAGCTATAACAACTTATAATCACGAAACAATACCACTTACATTAATAATTAATTTTGCTGCTCAAAGACAAGGTGTTCCTTTTCCTTCGATAATAGAAGCACTTTTAATGATTTTAATTTTCGAAATATTAAGAGAAAGTGATATTAGAATGCCAAGTTTAGGAGGAAGTGCTATTTCAATTCTTGGAGCAATTGTTCTTGGAGATGCCGCTGTTTCAGCAGGAATTGTATCTCCTATTATGGTAATAGTTGTTGCAACAAGTGCTATGTGTAGCTTAATGTTTTCCCATATTTCAATGGTTAATGCAATTAGATTTTGGCGTATTATTTTTATGTTATTTTCAACTATTTTAGGTTTACCAGGTTTATATTTTTGTATATTTTTATTTGTTATATATTTATCTAGTTTAAAATCATTTGGAAAACCTTACCTTTATCCATTTGCTCCATTTAATTTTCAAGGAATAAAAGATACTTTATTTAAACAAAATATTAAAAATATCAATAAAAGAAATCCTTTACTTACTGATAAAAATATTACAAGGAGTAAAAATCTATGAAAAAAATAAAAATTATTTTAATTTTAGTTTTAACTATTTTAATAAGTGGTTGCTCTTATAAAGAACTTAATGATTTAGCTATTGCAAGTGCTTTAGGCATTGACTATGAAAATAATGAATATATTATAAGTGCTCAAATAATGGAACTTAAAAAACAAGAAAAAGAAGATACTTCAAGTGCTTTAATTTATTTAGGAAAAGGGAAAACTATTTCTGAAGCATTAAGAAATATTAGTTTAAAATATCCAAATTACTTATATTTAGGACATCTTGAATTAATAATAATAGGAAAAGGAGAAATTAAGCATGGAATTAATAACTCACTTGATTATTTTATTAGAACATCTGATGCTAGAAATGATGCTTTAATTTTAGTAAGTACAAAAAATAAAGCTTATGAAATAATAAATCCAAATGAAGAAACTAAAGAAGAATTTCCTGTTAAAGATATTGTAACTACAATTAAAAATAGTAAAGAAAGAAATGGTCTTGTTATTGAAAAAAACTATGAAGAATTAATAAATGATTACTTAGAAAGAGGTATTAGTCAAATTTTAACAACTATTGAAAATGAAAAAGATGAAAATGATAATTACAAAGATACTATTCTTTCTAATATTGCTATTTTTGAAAAAGGAAAATATATAAAAGATTTAGATAAAGAAAGTGCTATTTCTTATAACTTAATAAACAACAACTTTGATAATGTATCCATTGATATTATATATAACAATAAAGATGTAAGCGTTAGTTTAATTAAGCCTAAATGTAGTTTAGATTTAAAACTAGATAATGATAAAGTAATAGTAAACATTAATATTAATGTTGAAGAAGGAGTTTTAAATATAAATGATAAAAAAACTTTATTAGATAAAAATTTTTTAAAAGATATAGAGAATATAACAAAGAAAAAAATTAATAGTTATATAAATGATCTTATAAATTTTAATATGGAAAATAACACCGATGTTCTAGGACTTAAAAATATAATATATAAAAAATATCATAAATCTTATAAAAAGTTTAAAGATAAAAATATATATGAAATAGCAAAAATAAATATAAATACTAATGTTCACTTATATAAGTATGGAAATATATATAAAAGTTTCTCAGGAGGAAGCCATGAATAATAAAGAAAAAATTGGTACAACAGAATTAACCTTTTTAGTAATGTCTATTTGTTTAGCATTATTCCCTGCTTTTGGAACAGCAACCGTTATTAATTATGGGAAAAACACCGCTATTATATCCGTTATAATAGGAAGTATAATTGGTCTTATACCTTTATTTATGATTTTATATATAACAAAATTCACTACCGATAAAAATATTTTAGAAGTGAATGATGAAAAATTTAAAATGTTTGGAAAATTTATAAATATTTTATATTTTATTGGCATCGTCTTTATTGGTTTTTGTATTTCTTGGCAAGTAATAAATTTTACAATAGGTCATCTTTTAACAAGAACTTCTTATTATGTTGTTGGAATAATCCTTTTTTCTGTTATGTCTTATGCTATTGCTAAAGGAAACGAAGTTATTTTAAGAAGTAATTTAATTCTTACTATGCTTGGAAGTGTTCTGTTTATATTTATTTTTATCTTTTTAATACCAAAGATAAAAATAGATAATTTTTTACCAATTATTAACGTTAAAAAAGCCTCTGTTATTAGTACAGCATTAATAGTTCCTACTTTTATGGTCTATCCTTTAGTATCAATTCTTTGTATAAAAAAAGATGAAGTTAATGATAAAAGTAAATACAATAAATCTATTATAAAAGGTTATATTTTAGCAGGTATTATAATTATTGTATTTATAATTTTTATAATAGGAATATATGGATCTAATATGGCAAGTTTATTTACCTTTCCTGAATACTATATCTTTAAAAAAATAAAAGCGTTTGAATTTATTTCTAGAATAGAAAATATTGCAGCCGCCTTAATTTATATAAGTTTCTTTGGAAATATGGCATCACTTATGAATTTTGCTAAAACTTGTGTAAAAAAAGCTTTAAATCTTAAAAATGTTAGAGTAATAAATTTAGCAACTTATATTTTATCTATACTTGTTCCTATTTTAAGTATAATATTTTTTAAAAAATATCAGCATTTACAAATATTAAAATATTATCCAATAATATCAAGTATTTTACTAATTGCTTTAATAATTAATTTTATTTTACTATTTATAGCAAAGAAAAAAAATAATCTTTATCCTTAGATTATTTTTTTATTCTTTTTAAATTATTTTTAATATCTTTTACTTCACTTTTTATACTAAAATTATTTATTAATTTTTTAAATGTTTCTAATTCTTCATTAGTTAATTTTTTATAATTATAGATTACACTTAATTCTTCTTTTTTAATATGAGTATAACATTCTGCAACAAGTAAACCTTCTTTATATTCACCATATAAATAAAACGATAAATCATTAGAAGTTAATAAATCAGTTAATAGCCTTTTATTATTTATTATTTTTTCTTCACATACTAAATATAAAGGTAATTTTTTATATAATTTTTCATCTTTATTTTTAACAAATGACTTAAAATCTAAATAAATAGGATAATCATCAATAAATTTTTCTACTATTTTTATTTTATCAAGTGGTATAAATACATATTCCATTAAAATCACCTAATTAATATAATAATTTTAAAAATACTTTTTGTCAACAATATTTTATTTTACAAAATTCACTTAATTTAATTATTTCTAGTTCATTTAAATCTTTTATGTTTATATAAAACTTATTTCCTTTTTTATATGTTTTTTTATTATTATTAAAAATAAAAAAGTCATCACTTTCTAAAAGTATTTTACTATCATAAAGTATATTTATTTTTAAATCACAAAAATCTGGAAAAAAGTCTAAATCATCTTCTTTAATACATTCAAATATTAATCCGTACAAGTCATTTTGATATATTTTTATTTTATAATAACCTGATAACTTTATTTTATAAATTTTTCTTATCCTTATTAATAAACCTTTAATGTTTTCTTCTATATCTTTTCTATTTTTCATATCATAATTTATTAAATATTTATTAACATAAATAATAAAATTATCATTTTTTATATCAACTTTCAAAATAATCACCCTTAAATATCTAATTTATTGTATGAAAAAAGAAACTATAATGTTTCAGTTTCTTCTTTATTTTCATTTAAATTTAATAATTCATCAAGATACTTTAAAACAGGTTCTTTACCTAAAGTTGTTTCACTTGAAAACAAAAATATATTATCCTCTTCTTTTAATTTTAATGTATCAATAATTAATTTTTTATGTTTTTCTCTTTTAGTAGTTGCTATTTTATCTGCTTTTGTAGCAATAATTGTAACAGGCAAATTATAATATTTTAAAAAGTTATACATTAAAATATCATCTTCACTTGGTTTATGTCTTAAATCAACCAGTAAAAAAGTTCTTTTTAAATTTTCTCGTTTTTCTAAGTATTCTTCAATCATTAATCCGAATTTTTTTTGTTCTTTTTTACTTACTGAAGCATAACCATAACCTGGAACATCAACAAAATAAAATAAATCATTTAATAAATAAAAGTTTAAATTTCTTGTTTTTCCTGGAGTGCTTGATGTCCTAGCCAACTTTTTTCTACCTGTTATAGTATTAATAAAACTTGATTTACCAACATTGCTTCTACCTACAAGTAAAAATTCAGGTTTGTTATCTTCTGGATATTGACTTCTTCTAACAGCACTTACAACAAGTTCAGTTGTATTAATTTTCATATACTTCACTTTCCTTTATATAATTTTCACATGCTTTATCTAAATCTTTTATTAAATATTCAACTTCTTCAAATGAAACAAGTCTTGCTCCACTTGCAAGTTTATGCCCTCCACCATTATATTTTTCGGCAATTTTATTAATTTCAGGTCCTCGTGACCTAATAGAAACTCTTATACATCCATTTCTTGTATCCTCAGTTGCGCTTAGCCATACAAGAAGTTCATCAATATTATTAAACTCATTAATTGCACCCCCACTTGATGCTGAATCAATATCATACTTATTCATTATTTCATCAGTAATTTTAATATACCCAACACCATTTTCTGTAACTTTCATATTCATTGCCATATAACCTTTTAATCTAATTTCATTAAGAGGTCTTCTGTAAAGTTTTGCATAAAGTTTTGTTATATCAAAATTATATGTTTTTAAAAGTTCACCGATTGAATAAAAAGTTTCACTTGTTGTATTACTAAATAAAAATCTTTCTGTATCTGAAGCAATACCTAAAAATATTATTTCTGCAATTTCTTTATTCATTTTAAGAGGTGTATTTTTAATTAAATCATAAATCATTTCTGATGCACTTGATTTTTCTTCATCAATAAGCTCAATATCACAATATTTTTCAATAAATGGATGATGATCTATTTTAATACTGTAAGTATAATTTTTAAAATCTCCAAGATCAAGTCTTTTTAAATCTGGTGTATCTACTGAAATTAATAAACAATCATCAAGACCTTCAGGTATTTTATCCATATGTCCTATATAATTAAATCTAACTGTTCCTGTCCCTATTTCATATACTTTTTTATTTGGAAAAGTAAGTTCAATAGTTTTTTTAAGAGCAGTTTGACTTGCCATAGCATCAGGGTCAACCTTAATATGTCTTGCTATTACAATATTATTATATTTTTTTATTTGTTTATAAATACTTTTATACATTAATAACACCTAAATTCTATTTTACTAAAAAGTATGTATCTTTAGCAATCATTAATTCTTCATCTGTTGGAATTACCCATACATCAATTTTAGAATCATCACCACTTATTTTAATTTCTTCTCCACGAGTATTATTGTTTTCTTCATTTAATGTAACTCCAAGAACTTTTAATCCTTCGATTATTTCTTTTCTTGTTTGAATACCATTTTCACCAACACCTGCGGTAAAGATAATTGCATCACATCCACCAAGTTCTACATAATATTTAGCAATGTAATCTATTACTCTTCTTACATACATTTTATTAGCTAAAATACATCTTTCATTTCCCTGTTTTATACCATCTTCAATATCTCTAGCATCACTTGATACACCACTTATTCCTAAAAGACCACTTTCTTTATTTAAAATAATATCAATTTCACTTGATGTTTTTCCTAATGTTTTTTCCATATATGGAATAATCGAAGCATCAATATCTCCAGAACGTGATCCCATAACAAGCCCTGCATTTGGTGTAAATCCCATTGAAGTATTAAGACATTTGCCATTTAATACTGCGCTTATACTTCCACCATTTCCAATATGACATGTAATTAATTTAGTATCATTTCTTCCAAGAATTTCATTCATTCGCATAGAAACATATCTATGACTTGTTCCATGGAAACCATATCTTCTTACATCATATTTTGTATACCATTCATATGGAACTGCATATAAAAAGTTTTCTTCAGGCATTGTTTGATGGAATGCTGTATCAAAAACTACTACTCCTTTTGCATTAGGAAGTGTTTCATTTGCAGCTTTTATACCTGTTATAGTCGCAGGATTATGAAGTGGCGCAATTGAAATATATTTTTCTAAATTGTTAATAACTTCTTCATCTGCAAATACTGCTTTATTATATGATGATCCGCCTTGAACTGCACGATGACCTATTCCTTTTATTTCTTCTAAACTAGTAACAACTTTATTTTCTAAAAGTTCACTTACTAAATAATTAAAAGCATCTTTGTGATTTTTTAATTCTACTTCTTTTTTAATCTTTTCTCCATTGTATTTAATTGTATAAAAACTACCTTCTATACCTATTCTTTCAAATACCCCAGAAATTAATAAATTTTCTTCAGGCATTTCATATAATCTAAATTTAAGTGATGAACTACCTGCATTAACTGATAATATTTTCATATAAATTCCTCTTTTCTACATAACTATAATAACATAAAATATGTAAAATTTCCAATAAATATTTATTTAACTTGTTATAAATAATATTTTGTAATATAATTAAAGTATAAAAAGGAGGAAATATATGAAAAAAAATAAAATACTTGTTACATTTTTAATTATATTTGTTATTATTTCGCTACTTCTTGGAAGTTACATCATTTATAAAGAATACTTTAAAGATAACAAATGTGATGATCCAAAATCAGAAATTAAGGAAAATACTAACTATGTTGTTGATTTAGTAAATGTTAAAAAAGAACCTAAATATGTAGGGACTTGTAATCTTGACCCCAGAAAAGGTAATATTGATATTAAATTACCTAAAATTAATATTGATACTGCCAATGCAAAGAAACTTAATAATTTAATTCAAACTGATTATAAAAAAGAATATGAAATCTCATCTAAAGATGAAACTGATATAGCTTTTATTGATTCTTCATATAAATATGTCGTTAGAAATAATATTATTTTCTTATATGTTGAATCTACTTTAAATAAAGGTTGTGGTACAGGTAGTACAACACATAAAAACTATTATTTTGATATTAAAAATGATAAAATCTTAACAACTGAAGAAGGATTTAAAAAAGCAGGATATTCTTTAGATGATTTAAGAACTGAAGCTTATAAATCATGGAACTATCAATATATATGTGAAAATGGAGAAGTTAAAACTGTTAATGAAAGTATTTCTCCATGGGATATAACTTTTGATATGTGTGATAAAAATGCATGTGGATGCGGATTAAAAATTATTAATGAAAATCTTTTAATATATTATGTTAAAGAATGTGCTTAAAACTTTAAAAAATGCAAAATTAAATTTGCATTTTTTTATTTGCAAGTAACAACTAATCTTAAATCATCACTTACACAAGTAAGAAGAATAATAACTCTTTCATCACCTCCTTCAAATATAGAATAATCATCTTTTTTAATTATTTTTTTAGAAACAACTTTATACTTATAAGTATAAAATTTACTTCCAATAATTACCTCATCACCTATTTTAAGTTTATTTAAATTTTTAAAAACATAAATATTATTATGACCTGCTAGTAAAGTTATACTTGTTTTACTATCAAGATCTTTTAAATCTTTATATAACCCTACAACATTTTTATTTAAAATATCATCACTTG
>OGOX01001284.1_pt1 | contig 16512 bp, 20 predicted proteins | sample 1552761 | NCBI WGS metagenome assembly OGOX01 (sample SAMEA2580212, study PRJEB22360) | human gut metagenome | biome: human gut; feature: human-associated habitat; material: faeces | place: Denmark | collected 2008/2010
GAAGTGCTTGTTTCCTATCATGGCATATCCAAGCTAACGATAGCAAAAATGGCTGATGTTGAGGAACAGGATATTGACAGGCTTTTAGCCAATCCGCCAGAAAAAGTTGAAATCGAAGTAAAATATAAAATTACTGTGACTGTTATGGAACTGCGATTTTGGCTAAAGGATTGTGAGTTACCAATATAATCATGTGGTGCTTGGGAAACTGGTGGAATAACAGGAAATGTAATTAGAATAAAGAAAGATAGAAGGCGAGTAGCGGATTGGTGTCTGCTGCTCACTTTTCGTTTATGGGGATATGTCGCAATACGACTTTTGAAGTGTTGTATTGCAATCTGTTTTCGGGTATTTCTCGTTGGTATCATTACCATAAAAGCGAGGTGAATTCCATGAAAGCAGAGAAGAAGGAAATCAATATACAGATTGGAAAAAGGTTGCAAACCGCCAGAGAAAACAGTGGATATACGCAGGAAGTTTTTGCAGAGACGCTGGATGTAGGGGTAGAGCATTATCGCAAAATCGAAAGTGGTGTCTATGGTTTACAGCCGGAGAAAATGCTGATCTTGTATGAGAAGTACAGGATTGAGCCGACTTATCTGGTTACGGGGGATACAAATCATAAGGTTGATATTGAACTGTTCCTTGCAAACTGTAGCAGGGAGGAACGGGATGCATTTATAGACCGTATGCTTGCGTATATGAGAAAGCTGATGACAGGCCGTTAAAGCAGCACAGTCTCCGGGATGTATATTTGATCAATATATTTTGAGAAGGAGACGATTTATGAGGGTAGCAATCTGCGATGATAATCAGCAGGACATTGAAAGGATCAGACGCTATACACTGCGTATGATCGACTATGCGGTGGAGTATGTGTTTTATACCAGACCGGAAGAATTATTGAGGGAATGTGCAGATGCGGAGCAAAAGCCGGATATGTATATTCTTGATATTGAGATGCCTGGAATGGACGGACTTGCGGTGGCAAAACAGATCCGTGAGACAGATTCCAAAGCATTGCTGGTGTTTCTTACCAGCTATACCAAATACATGCCAAGTGTATTTGAAGTTGTCACATTTGATTTTATTCCAAAACCAATCTCAGAAGAAAGGCTCCGTGTGCTGTTTGAGAAGGCAGGAACCTATCTGAATCTGACCAATCAGAGTTTTTCATTTAGTTACCGCAGGGTGCGGTACAGTCTGAAGTTTGACGAAATCCTGTATCTGGAAAAGCGGGGGCGTCAGGCGATTATCCACACAAAGAAAATGAAATATCAGTCCAACATGAATTTGAATGAAATATGGGAGAAACTGGATGAGCGCATGTTTGCCGCCGTTCATGGCTCTTTTATCGTTAATTTGAAACATGTTCATTCCGTATCCAGCGGCATGGTCATGCTTACAGACGGCACAGAGCTGGGAGTGACAAGAGGGTACCGGAAGGAGCTGACGAAAAAGCACATAGCGTTTGTGCAGGGAGGAATGTGACATGGCATTATATGGGGTGAGGCTTGTCATAAATCTTTTTGACCTCTGCATTTACCGCAGGTATTTAGAGGAGTTCATCGGAAACAGAAAAACTTCCATGGAGTTTTCTGTTCTTCTGCTGATAGTGTGCGAGCTGATTGGAAGTGCGGTGAACCAGATGGGGATAAGCTGGCTGAATTTTGTGACGATGGTGGCGATTCTCTGTGTATATGTCTGCCAGTATGAGGCAGGGATTTTAAGCAGGCTGATTGCAGTTCTGCTGTATATGGGGATTATGGGAGTTGCAGAACCGTTAGGATATTTGTTTAATAAGGCATTCATGGAAAAGGTGTTGGACGATACCACGGTTTCATATTATTTTATCGTGTTTTTTATGGCACTTTTGAAAGCAACAATTGTGGAGGTGTTTTGCAGACTGAAATCTGGAAAAAGCATTCGACTATCAGCAATGCCAAAAGAAACGCAATATATGTTGACAATGATACCTTTATGCAGCCTGATCAGTTGCTTTTTACTGATAGAGGTTGCAAAAGAATTAATCTCGGCACAGATGGTCGTGCTGTGCATGTGCATCATCTTTGTCATTATCATCACTAATTATGTAATTTTTCTGATGATTGAAAAGTATACGACAGTGGAAGAAAAACAGCACGAAGAGGAAATGATCCAGAGGGAAATCTTATACCGGAACGAATACTATCAGGACATGGAACGTTATCAGGAACAGATACAGGACATCCGGCATGATATGAAGAACCGGCTGACGGGACTGCTCGCAGCGGCGGAACAGGGAAGTGCGGAACTGATCAAGGACAGACTGCAGGAAGTATTGGGAGATATCCGGCTGGCAGAAGAAATCATCTATTCTGCAAATCCGGTGGTGAATGCCATACTAAAAGTAAAAAGCATAAAGGCAAAAGAGAAAGAGATACCGATGCAGGTTACAACGCTGCTCCCCCAGAGAGTATCCGTGGATATCGGGGACATGGGTGTTCTGTATGGGAATCTTCTGGATAATGCGATAGAGGCAGCGATGGCAGTGGAACAGGAAAAACGGTATGTTCATGTGGAATCAAAGTTTCAGGAGGGCAGACTGCTTTTATCCATTAAGAACAGCAAGCCATCCGGGACAAGTTCCTATCAACAGACAAGCAAAAAAGATAAAATAAAACACGGCAGGGGAATCCGTTCGGTGCGGAAAGTGGCAGAAAAATATGGCGGGGAGCTTCTGTTAAAAGATCAGGGGGAACATTTTGAGGCAGTCCTTCTGCTCAACGGAGTTGCAAAACTGGAGTGAGACTGCAACTTATTACAGCAAACCTGCAACTTGTTACAGATAGATTGATTTCTGTACAGAAACTGTTAGAGTGAAAACATCAAAAAAAGGAGGGTTTTACTAAAAATGAAGAAAAGAAACTGGATGTACCGACTGAGCAGCAAATCCGTGAGTGTGATGGCAGCACTGGCACTCATGGTGACAACCATGGCAACCAACCGTTCCTGCATGTGGTATTTCGGACAGGACAAGATGCCAGAAGATTCCAAAAAACTCAGAAGGTTTTAAATCATGACGAAATGGCTCAGCCACCGTATGGTTGAGCGGGGAATCATAAAAGAGGAGGAGCAGGAATTATACCAGTTTGGAATACGCAATGGTATGATCCTGCTTCTAAACGTTGTGACGGCACTGGTCATCGGCCTGCTCACAGAGCAACTGGCGGTTGTGGCAGTGTTTACCCTTTCTTTTATGGTTCTTCGCAGCTATACTGGTGGATATCACTCAGACAGCAGGATTTTCTGTTATCTTGGTTCCAATCTGGTGCTGCTGGTTCCGGTTTATACACAGGCTGTGTTTTACAAGACATCGTTGGCATGTCTGCTGGCAGTATTGCTGGTGTCCGCAGGGATTATTTTTTTACTCAGCCCCATGCACAGCAAGAACCGGAAACTGGATAAAGAGGAACAAAAGCATTTTGGCAGAAAAGCAAGGCTGATCGCAGTCTTGGAACTGGCTGTGCTTGGCATTTTGTGGCATGCAGGCCAGGTACTGTATGCTTACGCTGTTTATACGGGAATCTGCATCACGGCACTGTTTATGCTTATAGGAAAAGCACAGCTATGGATACAGTCGCATACCGAAAATGGATAGTCCTTTCCGAACAAACGGAAGGGACTTTTTTTCTGGAAAACAGGAGGGATGACAATCCAAGACGGTAACTTATTACAGGTACCGTAAGACTTATTACACTTATATTGAAGCGCACTTTCTTTCCAAGTATAGTACCGCAAAAAGGCTTAGGAGAAGAAAGGCGTGGCATGTTTTGGGGAATTCATGCCGCACCGGATTGCAGGGGGCGGCAGAAAGGGAAAAGTTCATAAGGATAACATCCGGGTGCAGTTTTGCATGCTTTATTTTGCATGGGAACAGCACCTTTTTTTATTGTCTTTTTCCAGTAAAGCAGAACCCAGAGGTCCTCCAGATGTCCTTCATTTCAAAAAAATTACGAAATGGAGGACATTTGAATGTCAGAATGGATCAGGATCAGAGTAAAGGATTTTTATAAAGATGCAGTTGGAGAGCTGGAATACACCTATGTGACCAGAGAAGTCTACGAGGCACTTGCCGATACGTTCCGCAAAGAAGCCCACGCACAGGAAATGCGGGATATCAGACATACGACCAAGGACGGATATACAGAAGGAGAAACGGAAGATCTGGTGGAGCTGACCGGGGAATCGGTAGAGGATACGGTCATCCGGCAGATGGAAATAGAAACCCTGCAGAAAGCAATGCAGTCACTCACCCCGGTGCAGAGAGAGCGGCTGCATTTTTATTTTTTTGAGGGCATGACATACCGGCAGATTGCAGCGAAAGAAGGGGTTGGAGAGAAGAACATCCGGGAGAGCATAAACGGTGCGGTAAAGAAAATAAAAAAATTTTTTGATTAATACCCCCTCAAAACGTGTTTTTCTGTGAGTACCTTATGAGAGGAACTTTTTCTGGACAGATGGTCTCTTCCGGGACTCCTCTCATGTCTCGTGTGTGGATACGACACAGGCAGACAAAACGCACCTTGAAAAATGCCGGAGAGGAATACAGGACTCCGAGCGCAGGATGGAATCACGCCATATCCTGCCAGCCATATCCAGCAGTTCAGATACGTTAGCCGTTTCATGAGCCGTAACCGGGGCGCAGTGACACTCCTGCAGCAATCGGGCAGATGTTCTTTCTGCCAGCCATGCTGTGAAAAAGATCGCATCTAAGGAGCCGAGCGGGAAAGCCGGGGTACAGCCTGTCTGTGGTGGACAGGCGCGAAGAGGGGAATGGCCTATAATGATACACCTTGAGATTAGCCAGCACGCAGTGGTGGAGGTGAGATACCTGTGATGTCTGCCTGTCCGAGTGGCAGGGACCAAAGACAGTCTGGACTGACTGCCCATGAAATGCCGGCTTTGGGATTTTTTCTTCTCTGTTTTGGCGGCGTTTTGGTTCCGGGGAGTAGTGACGAATAGGGACAGACACTTTTTATTTATGAAGTGAAGGATTATGGCAGTAAGACTTAATTACAGAAACCATGCGGCGGAGGGGAACTTCCGCCGTATTCTTGTGGAGTTAAGAAAAGCTGAAAAATGGGGAATGGAGGAAAACAGGAGATGAAGAAAGAAGATACCGAAATGATGTTAAGGATTTTTGAAACGGAGAGGGCAGGATATGCCTATCTTTATCCGAGTGATGGAGGGGAGCGGAAAGAGGACTATATCTCGACTACGGCAGAAAATATCGCAAATTATATCGGCAGCCACATGTTTGAGGCTGAAAAGATCGTCATCACAGATATGTGTGACAGGCTGATATTAGATACCTGCGGCTATTTTATCAATAGCTGTCCCAATCAGGAATTCTGTAAGGAAATCCATCCGTTCTTAATCCCGATCCAGATGGGAGAAAAGGACGCGGGAGAGGTGCTTTCAGTCAGCAGGGATGTATCGGAACAGTATTTCCGGGAAGAAGATGAGGCTGCAACCATGGCTGAAATCGGGATGATGTAAAGGTGTTTCTTCTGGGCAAAAGTGTTTGGCTTGGGAGAATGAATTTAACGTTCTTAAATTGCGGGAGGAAAAAGGGAAAAGATGATGGAAGGCGGAGCGAATGAGGTGCGGTATAAGATTGCCGAATTTCTCTTAAAAAGGATGCATGAAGATAAGCTGTTAACCGAGGAAGAATGGGAAAAAATCCGGGTTTTGAATGTCAAGACTTTCTCCCCGGAATTAGCAAAAGTATATCTGTAATAACACTGGATATATAAAGGACTATGTGGTAGTGTATGTTGCTGACAGGGAGTGCAAACCCTTGAAAATACTGGGAAAGGAGAAAAAAGCATGGCAAAAAAAGTGACTGTCATAAAGGCAGCAAAAGCGCAGAAACATACACAGGAAGAACGCAGGCTGAAAGTGTGCGGATATGCCAGAGTCAGTACCGGCAGTCAGGCACAGGCAACTTCCTATACTGCACAGGTCGAGTACTATACGGAAAAAATCGAGAGCAACCCCCTGTGGGAGTTTGCAGGGGTGTATGCGGATGAAGGAATCAGCGGAACAAACGTAAAGCACAGGGATGAGTTCCAGATGATGATTTCAGACTGTGAGGATGGGAACATCGACCTGATCCTTACGAAATCCATCACAAGATTTGCAAGAAATACGGTGGAATGCATCCAGACCATCCGAAAGCTGAAGGAGATTGGCGTTGGAATCTACTTTGAAAAAGAGAATATCAACACGCTGTCAGAAAAAAGCGAGCTGTTCATTACCATCCTGGCATCGGTGGCGCAGGGGGAATCAGAAAACATCTCAAGCAACAACCGCTGGGCGATACAGAAACGCTTTCAGGATGGAACCTATATCATATCCACGCCAGCGTATGGCTATGGAAAAGACGAGGATGGAAATTTAGTCATCATAGAATCCGAGGCAGAAACCGTAAGGTGGATTTATGAGTCTTACTTAAACGGCATGGGAGTGTATGTGATAGCAAAGGCACTGAACCAGAAAGGCATTCCGACAATCCGGGGTGCAGAAAAGTGGCAGGACGGGGTGATACAGGACATTCTGAAAAATCCCATTTATGAGGGAGATATGCTTCAGCAGAGGACATATACAGAAACAAGGTTCCCATTTGTCCGCCGGGTAAACAACGGACAGAGAAACCAGTATCTCATCAAGGACAGCCATCCGCCAATCGTCACACATGAGGAGGCAGAAGCGGTGCGGAACCTGATGGCATACCGGGTGGATGTACTGCACATGAACAAGAGTGACTACACCAAAAGATACCTGTTTTCCGGCAGAATCATCTGCGGAGAGTGCGGAAGAACCTTCCGGCGGCAGAAAATCTACATCGGGAAACCATATGAAAAAATCATCTGGACGTGCAGCGGACATGTGGAGGATAAAGAGAGCTGCTGCATGAAAGCCATCCGGGAGGATGTGCTGCACCGGGCTTTTACAGACATGTGGAACAAGCTGTACACCAATCAGGGAACGATATTAGAGCCGCTGTTAAAAGAGCTGACAGAACTTGTGGCAGCAAGGCAGGACAGTGAGGAAATCAGACAACTGGATAAGGAAATCAAAGATATAAGCGGGCAGAGCCAAATCCTAAACCAAGTCATGAGGAAAGGATATATGGACTCTGCTCTTTTTATGGAGAGCAGTAGCAAGCTTGGCTGGCAGCTGACGGAATGCAGAAGAAAAAAGACACTTTTGACCAGAAAGCTGCGGAGGACAAAAGAAATTGTACGGACCGAACAGCTTATCCAACTGATCGCAGAACAGGACGGATTAAGGGAGGAGTTTGACGAGCAACTGTTTAAAATGACAGCGGAGAAGATCGTGGTCTCCAAAGAACACGACATCACCTTCTGCCTGTACAACGGACTGAAACTGACGGAGAGGGGAGGCGGACAGGATGCAGTGGCACATGCCAATCGGCTATAAGGTTGTGGATGGAAAAATTACCATCTGTGAAGAGCAGAGAAAGATTGTGGAACAGATATTTACAGACTATGACAGCGGAGTGGCGGCAGGCAGGATCGCCCAGAACCTGAAAGGGAGAAACATATGCAATGCAAAAGGGAAAGTGTCCTGGACCCATGCATCCATTGGCAGGATACTGGAAAACCCAAGCTACCTTGGCACAGAATACTATCCGCAGCTCATAGGAGAGGAACTGTTTGAGAGAGTCCAGTGCAGACGGGAAAAGGTGAGGGCAGAGCTTGGAAGGGCAGACCACAGGCCCGGCAGGGATGAGAGAATCCTCTTCGGAGGTGTCATCTGGTGTGCAGAATGCGGGGCAGTATGCAGCCATATCCAGCCGAGCCACAAAAAAGAGCGTGGCGGCACTGCCAAGTGGAAGTGCAAGAGTTATGTGACTGGCAGAGCAAAAAACTGCAGGAACAGTTTTATTACAGACGGGCAGGCAAAGCAGGTGTGTGTGGAAGCCATCAATGCAGTGATACGAAACAAAGGCCTGCTCCGGGTACAAAGGCAGGAGGAAAAGGTCAGCCCTCAGTACCGGGTTCTGGAGCGGAACCTGCAGCGGATGAAAGAAGAACAGGAACGCACAGAAACAGACCTGATGAAATTGCTCTATGAAAGGGCAGAGGAACGCTACCGGACACTGGAGGTCAGGGATGGGGAGTTCCGGACAGAGGAGGTCAAAAACATCCTTGCAGGGAAAAAGGAACTGGAAACATTTGATGAAAATTTATATAGAAAAATAATCGCACGCATCTGGGTGCATGGTGGAAACATGGCAGAAGTAGAGCTTATCAATGGGAGCCGTGTCACAGCCGGATACAAGGATTAGGAGGGAGAGCAGATGGCAGAAACAGCAAAAAAGATCAGCATGATACCTGCCAAGGTGCAGTATGACCGGAATGTGAAACTGTCAGAGAAGAAAATGAAGGTCGCTGCCTACTGCCGTGTCAGTACGGAACTGGAAGAGCAGGACAGCAGCTATGAGGCACAGGTGGAGTATTATACCAGCAAGATATCTGAAAACGAAAACTGGAAAAATGCCGGCATCTATGCAGATGACGGAAAGAGTGGAACAAACACCAAAAAGAGGGCAGACTTTAATGCCATGATACAGGATGCCCTTGCCGGAAAAATCGACATGATCCTTACAAAGTCGGTCAGCAGGTTTGCGAGGAACACGGTAGACTCGCTGGTGACCATCCGAAAACTGAAGGAAAAGAACGTGGCGGTGGTGTTCGAGAAAGAGGGGATCAATACACTGGAGGGAACCGGCGAAATCCTTATCACCATCTTAAGCAGCCTGGCACAGGAGGAGAGCCGCAACATCAGTGAGAACATCCGCTGGGGAGTCGTGAGGAAATTTGAAAAAGGCAAGGTCATCGTAAACTGCACAAAGTTCATGGGATACACCAAAAACGAGGATGGTGACCTGGTCATCGTACCCGAAGAGGCAGAGATCGTAAAGCTGATCTTCCGCCTTTATCTGGAAGGCTACAGTACCGGGAAGATCGCAAAGCATCTGGAAGAGCAGGGAATCAAGACCGCCACAGGGCAGGACAAATGGCATTCCACGGTAATAGACAAAATGCTCCGCAATGAAAAATACATGGGAGATGCACTCCTGCAGAAAACCTACACGGTGGATTTCATGACAAAAAAGAAAGTCAAGAACACTGGAATCGTACCGCAGTATTATGTGGAAGATGACCATGAGGCAATCATACCGAAAGAGCTGTTCTACAGGGTGCAGGAAGAGATGATGCGGAGGGCATCCTTATGCAAGGCGGCTGTCACCCGGAAGAAGAACCAGAAGAGCAGGTATTCCTCCACCTATGCACTGACCGGCATGCTGATCTGCGGAAAATGCGGACAGGAGTACCGGAGGGTCACCTGGGCGAGAAACGGGAAAAAGAAAGTGGTCTGGAGATGCAGCAATCGGCTGACCAACGGAGTGAAGAAATGCGGGGAATCCGAGACACTCGAAGAGAACGCATTAAACAGGGCGGTGATGGAAGCCATCCACAGGATCACAAGTGATGATATGGAATTTATGGAAAACTTCCGGCAGAACATCATCCATGTCATCGGGAGCTACAGCACCGCAAAAGAGTCCGGAGAATACGAAGAAAAGATAAAAGAAAAGCAGGATGAGATGGTGGCACTGATTGCAGAGAATGCAAAGACCGGTTCCTACACACCGGAGTTTGATGAACGCTACCGCACCATAGCAGAGGAAATCAATGCCTTAAAAGAGGCACAGAAAACAGCCAGAAACGAGAAACAGATGTCTGACAGCTATGAACAGAGAATCAAAGACATCGACCATTACTTAAGCACAAGCACCTGCCAGATACCGGAGTTCGACAATGACCTTGTCAGACGGCTGATCTCGACCATCAAAGTGGAATCCAGCGAGAAGCTGCTGATACAGTTCCAGTCAGGCATTGTCATGGAACAGGAGATTCGATATGAGTAAGGCTGCGGCAGGAATGGCAGCAAGTAAATAGGAAACGTTGTTCCTGCCAGTTTATGGTAAGAATAAAATGCCCGATGATCCGGGCGTTTTATTGTTGGCATAAAATAGGAAAGGACAGCAGAAAGCATATAACGGAAAATGAGTAAAAGAAAGTGGATATAAAAAAGTACATGAAGTAAGTGTGCGACAGGAGGAGAAAAGCGTATGAATTATGAGCAACTGATAGAAGAACTGAGGGAGGAAATGTTACAGCTTGTAAACACGAAATGTGATGCACTGCTCCAGATGTACCGGAGTGGGGAGATGCATACAGATAAGAGAGATACGATCCGGGAAAGCAGCCTTATCACAGTGTCCCCGGCAGAACTGAAAGGGAAAAGACCGCTGGCAGTCCAGTTTGCGCCGGGAGAATGGATAGAGACACCTACATGGAGAAAGGTGGCACAAAAGATTTTGCAGACCTGTAATGAACAGCCGGATATCCATGAAAGATTTATGGAAATGTGTGGAAAAGTAGCCGGACGCTGGAGGACGATCCTTGGCAGTTCACCGGAAGAAATGGATGTACCGCTAAAGGTGGATGAGGAACTTTATTTTGAGGGAAAATTTGACACCGAAGCGATGTTAAACATGTTAGAGAAAAAAGTGCTGGAACCGGCAGGGGTTGATTACAGCAGCATTAAAATCCGGTATATGGCAAAAGGGCAGGAGCAAGCAAACGGTATAGAGCCTGTGCCAGAACAGGATGTTTTGGAACATGAGGAGCAGGAACAACATGTTCCAGTGCAGACAATGTAAAAATGGATGGAATCAAGACTCCGAGTCTATGACAGGTTTGGAGTTTTTCTTATGTTCCTTTTTCAAATGTAAAAATTGATTGTATAAAAGAAATGGGTAAGTTATAATATAGGTGTGGTCAGATGCCTTTTTGGGGATGACTATATCTGTTACAAAAAGGAGGAAGGCCAGTGAATACAGAATTAAAAAATGCAGTGAAAGCAACAGACAAGGATGCACAGTATGATACGAGTGCAAAGCGTCTGTTAGGGCAGAAGAGCATACTGGCACATATACTGGTAAAAACAGTTGATGAGTTTAAGGGCATGAATCCCAAGGATGTGGTCAACTGCATCGAGGGAACACCACATATCAGTACGGTACCGGTAGAGCCTGGACTCACAAATGCAGCCAGCGAAAAAAATGGTGAAAGACTGGTCGGTTTCAACACAGAAAATGAAGAGATCAATGAAGGTCTGGTAAGATTTGATATCGTTTTTTATGTGCGTATGAGAGACGGATTGTCACAGATCATCATAAATGTGGAAGCACAGAAAGACGAGCCGAAGGGATACGAAATCTTAAACCGGGCAATCTTTTATGTGAGCAGACTGATTTCATCACAAAAAGAACGTGATTTTGAGAACTCCAGCTACGATGACATTAAGCGTGTATATTCGATCTGGGTATGTATGAACATGGAAGAGAGCAGCATGAGCCATGTGCATCTCACAAAGGAAGATTTGATTGGTTCCTATGAATGGAAGGGAAATCTTGACCTGCTGAATATCATCATGCTTGGACTGGCAAAGAATCTGCCGGAACATGATGAGACGTATGAACTGCACCGTCTGCTGGGAGCATTGTTATCCAAGGAACTTACAATAGATGAAAAACTAAACATAATTGGAAATGAATACGATATTCCTATTGAGGAGAACTTCAGGAAGGATGTGAGCGTTATGTGTAACTTGAGTCAGGGAATAAAAGAAGATGGTATTGCGATTGGAGAGGCAAGAAAAGAAGAAAAAATTATTCTTAATATGCATAACAATGGTTTTACTGTAGAGCAGATTGCTATGGCTACAGATAAAAACGTAGAAGAAGTGAAAGCGATTATTGCAGGGAAGGAACCTGCGCTTGCATAAAGTTATGTAAGAAAAAGAGAGCCTTTGAGTTTAAATAACTTGGAGGCTCCTGTTATATGAAGATTTGGGAAATAATAGATACAGTTAAATTATCTGATGAAAAAATGGGTATATGTGGAAATACGGATGGAGAGTGAATGTGTAAATGAATGAAAAACAATTCTTAAAGACAATGATAGAAACTATAAAATATGATGAAGATATTCAGAACAAAGATGATTTGTTGGGGATTTTAAGATATTCTATAGTTACATTTAGAAAAACCGGTGCATATACCCATGTATCGAATCAGAGGCAGGAATATATGGATTTAAGAGTACCAATTCCAATGCTGAAAAAAGCAAAGGAATATAAAGATGTTTTTTTTGACTTAGCCAATGATATTTATATTCCAGATGATGACTATGATTTGTATGGAGTTGAGATTAAACCTAAATTGGTAGAGTTGGAAGATGATGGACAAAATGAACATGATGTAGCATTTGATGGAATCAAAGATGTAATTATTCAAGGCATTCGGAATGCAAAGTATACAATCTGGGTAGCGGTTGCGTGGTTTTCTGACCGAGATATCTTTCAGGAATTACTTGCAAAGAAAAAGCAGGGCATAAGTATTAGAATTATTACATCAAATGAAAAATCTAATATGACGTTGATGAGTGAATTGGAAAGTAATTTTGAGGTGGTAAAAGTGCCACTTAAAGGAGCATCTTTGTCCAATCGGCTGCATGATAAATTTTGCATTATAGATTTTGAATTTGTAATGCATGGTTCATATAATTGGAGCAAAGCAGCACAGTATAATGATGAAACATTGGCAACTGCTTTGGATAGAGATTTTGTAAAGAAATTTGCGGATGAATTTATGAGACTGTACAATAATCATAATGAGTAGTTTGCTAAAAGCTTTAATTGTATAAATGGCTGGGATCAAGCCTCCAAGTTTGCAACAGATTTGGAGGTTTTCTTCTGTCCATTTGCGAGGAAGGGAAATTCCAAAACATAATCATCTGTGATACAATATATAAAAAATTGAAGTGAAAGTTAAACGATGTAGATGATATACTAGGGTGAGGAGGATTAAGCTATGGCAGAGAGAATTAGAAAACTTACTAATTCAGAAGTTGAGGTTTTGGCGCGTATAATTGCAGATACCATGACGGGAAGTCAGATGAATGAAATTTTTCAGGAATGTGGAGTTCAGGATGTCAGTAATGAAAGTACATTATGAAGACTATTTTGAATAATTATAATCCGGAAGCATCCCTGATCATCAGTACACATCTGATCTCCGATATTGAGAGTATTCTGGATGATGTGATCTTTATCAAAAACGGTCAGCTTGTTCTGCAGGCTTCTGTAGACGAGATCAGAGAAAAACAGGGTAAAACGGTTGATGCATATTTCAGGGAGGTGTTTGCATGTTAAAGAAATTATTTGTACATGAATGGAAAGACTGCTGGCGTCTGGTCGGGCTTATGAATCTGATCGTAATCGGACTGACATTGATCGGAACAGTTGTTATGCAGAGTGATACATGGAGTTTTGCATCTGAAAATGCAGTAATACGACTGACAATGACCTTGTATGTCATGGCATATATAGCATCGATAGCAGCCCTCAGTCTGGTAACGGTTTTTTTCTTTTATAACAGATTTGTAATAAATCACAAAGTAATTTTTGACTATCTTTTCAAAAGTTCTTATATGCCGGTATAGCCTATTGTTACAGGCTTTTCCGGCATTTTTCGTTATGGAAGATATTCTCAAATCTTCTTATATCCCCGTATGTTTTGGTATTCAAAAGTAGTATGTGGAGTAGTAAATTCTCCGTTTACTACTTATGCAATCAGCCGCTTCATTTCTGTTATCGACGTTTCGGAAGTCGTATGCGCGTAATAGTTCAGCGTCATATTGATGTTGGAATGTCCCATGATGTACTGCAATGCTTTAGGGTTCATTCCCGCATTTGCTAACGTGGTGCAGAATGTGTGGCGTAAGGTATGCGGTGTCATTACCTTTGGCAATGCTACCTTTTGCGTTTTGTTGTATTTCCTTACAAGCCCCCGGAACATACTTTCATAGTTGACTGCCACTTTTGGCAAGCCGTTCCGGTTAAGGAACAGAAACTTTGTGTAGCCCTCCAAAATAACAGGCTGTGCATATTTCCGTTTGTTCAGCACCCGTTGTAATGCTTCCAACACTTTTTCACTCATAGGAATAACCCGGTTGCCGCTTTTTGTCTTAGGCGTTTCCACATAGTAGCCCACGTCTGCAATCTTCAAAAGTTGGTGGTCTACATTGATAAGCTGTTTGTCTAAGTCAATGTCAGCTTCCGTCAGTCCGCAGAGTTCCGAAATGCGAAGTCCTGTCCCTAACAGTATGATAATCTCGTCGTAGTATTTCTGATAGACTTTATCATGCTGCACAAAGGACAAAAAAGCCGCTTCCTGCGTAGGGGATAAAGGTTCCTTTGGTTCCGTATCATCTTCAAGGACTGTGTTCAACTGGAAGTCAAACGGATTTTTACGAATACAATCGTCCTGTATGGCTGTGTAAAAGGCAGCCTTTAAGGAACGCTTGTGGTTGTTGATAGTCTTGAAGCCGTAACCTTTTTCTTTCATGCGTAACGCCCATTCCTTTGCGTCGGAGAGCTTCACATTTTCAATCCGGCAGGCTCCAAGTTTATCCTCCTGCAAAATCCGCATGAGCTGTTTTCGTCCCTGCTTTGTACCATGCCGCACATTTGCCCGGTGGCGTATCTGCTTTGCGTAGAGTTGGCAGACCGTCATTTTCTTTCCGATATGGTCGATACCGTCGTCAAGGTCTTTTTGGATTTCTTTCTCTTTTTCCCTCAACGCTATATCGTCGCGCTTTCCTGCCGGGGTTTTGTCCGTAGGCACTAACTTCCAAGAATAAACAAACTGCGGTTTCCCAAAGGTATCTATATATTTGTAGGCATATCTCCCGTCTTTTCTCTGGCTCTCTCCGGTGCGGAGAATACGATTTTTATTATCCCGTCTTTTTTCCGACATCGTTATGCTCCTTTCCATAATGGAAAGAGCCTTGATATGCTTGACTACATTGTACCACATTCAAGGCTCGATTTCACTATCAGATTGCGTCCACCGTATCAATCATTTTTTCAAACTGCTTACGCTTAATCTGAATACGGTTTCCGTTCATCATTACCCAGTCCGGGACGGGATTTTCTTCTGCCAGTTTCCGCAGCTTGCTTTCTCCGATACGGAAATATTTTGCTGCTTCTTCTATGGTAAGAGTGTACTTTTCCCAAATCGGCACGTCGTTATTGTTCAATTTGTCGTCCCCCTTTCTTAATGGGTCAAAAATCAATCTGTAACATAGGCTTTAATCGGACGGCTATTAGCGTAACCTCATGGGACTTGCACCCCTCCGGCGGTCTGCCGAAGCCCTACCCATTGCCTGCGACGCTTCTAACGCTCGGACTATGGCTATAAGGAAGTATCATTATGTATTCTGTGTGTTATCGCCCGCAGGCTGCTATCCCTGCTTTACGGTGTGGTATTTCTCGCTCGCTTTTCTATTAAGAGAAAGGTCATGGCGTACCCGCCGCATGGCTCGGCACAAAAGGAACGTATCCGATTTGCCTTATGCTGCGTCGCCGTTCTATTGCGCCGCTTTCTTTGTCAAGGTTCAAAATGGCTGTACTGCCGCATTAGCAGCGGAACGGAAAAGGGGGAGTAAAGACGTTCCACCGCCAGTTGCAGTTATTCCTCTGTTCTAAAATTGAGGACAGCTATCATCAGTTTAGCTTGCAGCCGTTCCCGAATATCGTGGTCTATGCCAAAATAGACATTCCCACGCTCGTCGTACAACTTCCGCATGGATAGGCGGGCTATGTAACCGCTGAAATGCTGCAAGACCATTTTCATAGCGTCCGGGTCGCCCTTTGTCGCTGCCACAATGACAGGATAAGGAACAAGGGCATTTTCCGGGTAGCCGGGTTGATTACCATTCGTCCCATTCATCAGCATTTTCCTCCAAATATTTTCTTAATTGTTCAAAAGAGCTTGTCCGTCTGTACTGTATTGTGCTTCTCGGTGTATTGAGCAACTCTGCAATTTCTGTATCGCTCATTCCCTCGAAATAATACAGCAATATGGCTTTGCGCTTTTCTTCCGGCAAAGTACGGATTGCTTCAAGAAGCAGCTTTGGCGTGATTTTCTTTCCGGCTTTTTCAAAGACGGTTTCAGCAGTTTCCCGTTTGAAATATTCGTCAAAGGTATGAAGCTGCCGCGCTTCATCTAAGGTCATGTCGGAAAAGGTTACCTCCTTTGCCTTATGAGTGCGAAGCTCTCTGTGAGCGTCGCACGCTTCATTGTGCAGTACCGTATTACAATACTTCTGAAAAGAGCATTGCTTATAAAATTCCCTGCTGTTAGGTTCCACATTCTCACCTCCTTTCTCGCTGAAAGTTGGTGGTGCTTCCCCCTTTTCGCGGGGCAATACGGAGCTTTGAAAAAATGCCAAATATTTTCGGAAATTTTTTCAAAAAAATTTTTAAGCATACAAAATGCGCCCGTCCGCAAAAAAACGCGGA
>OGOX01001285.1_pt1 | contig 16512 bp, 13 predicted proteins | sample 1552761 | NCBI WGS metagenome assembly OGOX01 (sample SAMEA2580212, study PRJEB22360) | human gut metagenome | biome: human gut; feature: human-associated habitat; material: faeces | place: Denmark | collected 2008/2010
AACCGAAGAAATGGAGTCTTCATTTATATCTTCGGGAAGAAGATGTTTCTCCGCAACTTCGGCAGCTAAAAATCTCGCCGCGCGTACCAATTCCCAACGGGAAGAATAGCTCAGTGCCAACACCAAAGTTATTCCAGTATTGGAAGCCGTTTGCCGCATACACCGGTCGAGCCGCTCACGCACCTCCGACGGCATACGTTCGAGATCGCCGATGGCCGAAAGCCGCACATTGTTTTTCATCAAGTCGGGGGTCTCCTGCTCTATGGCCATGACCATCAATGTCATCAAGGCATTGACTTCCTCCTCGGGACGCGACCAGTTCTCGGTCGAAAAAGTATAGAGCGTAAGATAGTCTATCCCCAAATTGCCTGCGGCACGAGTTACGGTGCGTACCGCCCCCCCCCCCTGCCGATCCTCGACCGCCTGCGCCAGAAATCGCGCCGCACCCTCGCGGTCGGCGCAGAGAAATTCGTTCAGATCCTTGCCGGTGGGAACGCCCGGGCAGCGGTACAGCCAGGGGAATTCCTCGGCGAGGGCGGCTGCCCACGTTTCCCCTGCCGCGTCGTTGTCCGCCAGCAGCAGGATGGGGGCGGGTCGATCCAGTCCGCGCAGCAGAGCCGCCGCCTTTTCGCGGTTGCCCGCGCCGTTCAGCGCGGCTGCCCGATAGCCCAGCTCCTCTGCCGAGAGCGCGTCAAAGGCGCCTTCCAAAAGGAAGACCGGCTCTTCCCCGCCCGCAGTCAAAAGCTCCGGCTGGAAGAGGGGCGAAGGCAGACCTTTCTCGTTGAGATAGCGCTTTTCCGCGACGGCGCGGCGCACGCAGCGCCCGTTTTCGCATGGCAGCACCACGCAGTCATGCTCGGGGTCGTAGCCAAGGCGGAATTTTGTCACTGTGGCGTCGGAAAGCCCGCGTTTGGCAAAATAATCGGTTTTTCGGCGGTGAGAAAAGCAGCTTTCGGGGTAGGAGGCGGGCAGCGTTTCCCTGCTCAGGCGGTCAGCGGGGCGTGCTTCTCCCGCGTCGCCGTGCCCGTAGCGCTTGCTCGCAAGCGCCAGAGCGTCGTGCGGCGAGGTGAGGTTTTCGTCGATCGCCAGCAGATCGAAGAGATCATAGTCCGCGCCGCAGGCAAAGCAGTGTACCTTCTGCCGCTTTGCGTCGTATCCCATGGAGGGATCGCGGTCGAGATGCTTTGGATTCAGGCAGCGAAAGCGCTTTTGCGGGTCAATACCCCGGTCGTAGAGATAGTCAACGATGCGGGGGCGCAGGTCGTTAAAGGTGTCCGGCATAGGATCGCCTCCTTTTCTTGTCGTTATTATAGCATAAGACCCCGCGGAGGAGCGATTCCCGCGAGGTCTGTAAGATATCTTAAGATATCAATAAGGGGATTTTCGGTAAAAAAAGAAAATCCGAAAAAAATTAGATGAAACAAATATAAAAGTATGATTCGACAGAAAATATCTGTATAAAAGTTTGAAAAACATGGAAAAATGGCTTGGGTGATTTTGGGTCTCCTGCACGACTTGAGGTCGGCTTTGCACGAAATGAAGTCGTCTTAGCACGGCTCGAAGTCGGAATTGGACAGGCTGTGACCCTCGTTTTTTTCACAGGATGGGCACAGACGGTGGAGAACTTCCGTGAAAAGCAGGCGTTTTGGTGGGAAAATCGGACTTTTGTCGTCAAATTTCCGTTTTTTGTGGATATCTTTTCCACGGATGCTTTGATCTTCGATCTGTATTTTGGAAGTAATTCGAGGAATTCAGACGTGGTTTCGTGCAGTTGCTGAGGGGTCACTGCGTGCTCTGGGGCGGCTTTTTAGCGGGCTTTTTCTTCGCCTCGATCTGCTTGACCGTCTTGTTTTTTTTGATCTGCTGGATGTAGCTCTGCATGGTGGCGTCAATGCCGACGTTCATCTTGCCGCCGAGGAAGGTATTGATGTCGTCATAGTCGAAATCCATGTGGATCGAGCCGCCCGAGACGTCCTCGATCTCCTCCACCGCCTTATTGAACGGGCGGATGATCGCCTCGTCATAGTTGCGGTTTTTGACGTCCTCCTTGGTCGGCAGGCCGATGTAGTGGATGATGTCCTGAATTTTTACGCGGAAGCTGCCGTCGTCATCGACGGGCGCTTTCCGCGCGCGGTAGAAGAGATAAAACGCCATGCGGTAGGCATTTTCACTCAGATGACCCATCCAGTCGGGGATCAGCTGGTAATACTGGGTCAGGAAGTGGCGCACGTTCTCGGCGAAGGAAATGCGCACCTCGCCGGTGTACTTTTTGATGGATGCCTCGGTCGCCAGATGGGTGATATAAAAGGATTCAAAATACTTTTTGAAGGATTCCGCGGTGATCTTCATGCCCGTGATGGACTGCATATCCTTCTTGATCTGGCGGTAGGCGGCGTCTCTGGAGCGGAGCCCCGCCCAGTCCATATATTCCTCGATAGTAAAGCTCGCGGTGCTGTTGCGCCAGTTGTCGCTGTTGCCGCGCATCAGGGTGTAGATCAGCAGGCGGTGCGCCGTCCAGGAGAGATTTTTCGTGTATTCCGCGACGGCCTCAAAGATGATGGTCATTTCGTAATCCTTGTTGCGGTAGCGGATGTTCTGGTTGCCGTAGGCGTCAGGCTCGGAATAGGTCACGGTGATGCCGTTGGAGGAGGGATGAAATTCCCTGCCACGCTTCATATTCGCCCAGACGCCGCAGATGAAATAGGTAGCGGGGCTGTTGCCCAGCACATCGTATTCCTGCACCCTCGCGGTGACGGTCTTATCAAAAATATCCAGCAGCGTGGCGGCGAACGTGACGGTCTCCGACGCGCCGATGGTCACCGCCTCTGCCACCGCCTCCGGCGAAGACAGATCGTGTGTCTGAAGATAACTGTCCATCAGGGGGTAAATGTCGCCGAAGTCAAAGACGTTCATCTGATTTTTGAACTTTCTGGGGTGCTCTTTTTCCAGCGGCTTCAGCTTATTGTATGTATCCAGCATCTCCTGAAACTGTTCGGTCTCCAGAAAACGCAGGGGGGTGTCCTTCAATTGCTCTACCGGTTCGGGGAACTGGGACATGGTGCGACCCTCCTTTTGCGAAAAGATTGCTTTTTTAGAACCTTAGTATAGCATAAGTTGAAAAAAAGGGAAAGAAAAAGTTTTTTTCGCAAATCGCGAGGAAAATATTCTCATCGCTCGGACAGGTCTCACGTGAGACCTGTCCAAGCTGCGCGTTATTTGTCCGTCAGCAGCGGCTGCCGTTGATGATCTTTCGGATCTGGCGCTCGCTAAGGCGGAATTGGGCCGCGAGACTTCGGTAGTTAGAGCCATTAAACAGGGCGCGAATGTCCCGATCGCGGGCGCCGCGCTCCAGCGATTCCCGCTTGGGAACGTACAGCGTTTGTCCGCCGCACAGCAGCGTCAGGTGGACGAACGCCTCCATACCGATGGCGTCCACGATGTCTCGGTACTCCTCCGGGATATCGTCCGTGCGGATGTGGCGGGCAGGGGGGATGCAAGTGGTAGACATAACATTTTTCTCCTCTCTGAAATCAGGTGTGAAACAGGACGAGTTCCTAAGTCTCACGTGTGACTTGTCCGGCTTTGTCCAAAGAACTGTTTCTACCATTCAGCGCCGCCGAGGGAGGCGTTGTATCCTTCGGTCAAACAGAGCGGAAAATTTATTCCTTTTCGCGGGAGAATATCGCTTGTAAAAAATAAAGAGAAAATTGTCCAAGTGTCGCCGCTGCCGTTCTGAGCTTTTCCGGAGTGATGAGAAAAAGGGCGGAAGACCGACTTGGAAACGTGCAGTTCGCTGTGTGTAATTTTCGGAATTCCGACGTGCTCTCGTGCATGATGTTTTAGGCAGATGTTTGGGAAAGTACGACTTGAAAACGTGCAGATGAGAAGAAAATCAGTTCCAAGAGATTGGATATCGGCGCGTGATTAAAACACCAGATGTAGTGAATTTGGACAAGTCTCACGTGAGTTTTTGTGGGAAGGCGTTCCGATTTCGGCAAGAAATCGAAAGAAGTCTGCACGAAACCAAGTCGGAAATCAGCTGGAACAGGGAAGCGTGGGTGCACGAAACTAAGTCGGAATTCGTCGAAGGCAGGGGAGAGCGCTGCACGAAATCGAGTCGGAACTCGTCGAAGGCAGGGGAGAGCGCTGCACGAAATCGAGTCGGAACTCGTCGAGAAGATGGAGGAGATGCCGCACGAAACCGAGTCGGAATTCGGCGAAAGCGGGGGAGAGGCGCTGCACGAAATCATGTCGGAATTCGTCGGTTTGCGGGAGGCGTCCTCCCCGTCACTGCCAGCGCGTTCGCCATCGGACAGCAGGGGAGAGGAGGGAGCGACTTTCCTCACAGCGGCGAAAAAGGCGGTGCCGGAAAAGAAAAAAGTATCCGACACAAGTCGGATACTTTTATATGAAAACTGATTTTGATGTAGTTTGCTTTCAGAAGGTCAGTCGTCCAATTCCGCTTTGAGAGCCTCCACGGTACGGCGCAGCTCCTCCAGATTTTCAAGGCAGGTGTCCAGCTTTTTCCGGGCGGCGTCTTTGTCCATGCCGGCGCTCAGATCCAGCGCTTTTAGCTGGGCGGTGCTTCGGCGGACAGATCTGCCGAAGGAGTCCATCGTCCGCAGGGGGTTGGCGGCCTTGGCTGGCTTTGCCGGGGGAGGGGGGAGCTCAGCCGTCTTTGCCCATGCGATGGCGCGGTGCACCAGCGCGGGCAGGTCGCCCTTGGCGTCGTTCCGGGCAACGTACTCTTCCACGGCGGGGTGCATATTCTTCTGGCGAGCCAGCTCATAGGCATCAGTCATGGTCATCTGCCCATGCTCCGCCCACGCGGTAACGGTTTCATCCAGATTCAGAAGATCCAGATGCCGCTCCACGGTGGCGCGGCTCAGATCGACCTGAGATGCCATCAGCTCTGACTGCTCCTTCACGTTGCTCGGGAGACTGCCCTCTTCCGCCAGCGTGTTTCGCAGGGTCTCCAACTGGCGGGCCATGTCGAAGGGAGAGATATTCCGGCGGTGGATGTTGGCGCTCATCAGCGCCCGCAGTTCAGAAAGCTTGCCATCGTAATGGCGGATCTTGCAGGGCACGGTGGCGCGGCCCAGCTTTCGGGAGGCGTGGACGCGCCGGTGACCGCTGATGATGCGGTAACGGCCTTCCGTGTCCGACGGGGTGACGATGATATCTTCCAGCAAGCCGTCTTTCTCCATGGAGTGCATGGTGGAGAGGAATTCCTCATCCTCCGCCATGGAAAAACGGTTCAGGGGGTTATCCTCCAGCGCGTCCAGCGGGATCTGGTGGGTGAATTCACCGTTCACGGCGCTGGCATTGGCGGTGGTCTTTTGCAGCGTGGAGAAAATGGAGGGATTTTTCTTACTCGCCATCTGTTACCCCTCCATTCTTTCCAGCATTTCGTCGCACAAAGCAGTATAATCTGCGGTCGCGGCGCAGCGGGGAGAGAAGAAGCAAAGGGGTTGAAGCGCCAGAGGCGCTTTTTTGACGTCAATATTCTTGCGGATGAAGGTGCGGAACGCAAGATCGGGCAGCATGGCAGGGAAGTGGGAGATCATTTCCTTATCGAGACTGGAGCAGACCTCCACCGCCGTCATAAAGATGCCCAGCACGCGAATGTCAGGATTGGCGATCTCGCGGACGGACTGGATGGTTTCCAGCATCACGTCATAGCCCTCGATGGAGTTCTTGTCCACCTTGATGGGGATGAGAACATACTCAACGGCGACCAGCACGTTGATGTTAAAAAGGCTTTCGAGAGAAGGGGAGCAGTCGAAGAATACAAAATCGTATGTATCGGGAAGCTGCGGCAGGAGGCGGCGCAGGGTGGTGTCCCGGCCGAAGGGCATTTCCTGCATGGCTGCCAGCGCCGGCGCCAGCAGACCGCCGCCACGGATGAGATCCAGATGCTCGATACTGGTGTGGCAGATGGTGTCAGCCAGAGCTGCGCTTTTGGATACGATCACGTCGGTCAGGGTGTAGGGGGGAACTTCCGTTAGCTGGAGGTTGCTGGTGGCGTTGCCCTGGGTGTCCATGTCCACAATAAGGACCTTTTTGCCCCGGCGGACCAGTTCGCCTGCCAGATTGATGGCGCTGGTGGTCTTGCCGGTGCCGCCTTTCTGGTTCATGACAGCGATCGTTTTCATATCTGGCTACCCCCGTTCTTCTCCAGCTCCTCGATGCTGGCGACCTGCTCCAGCACGCTGTCCAGGATCAGCTGGCTCATGCTCATGTGCAGCTTGGCGGCGGCCATTTTGATGCGTGCCCGTTCGTCCTCCGTGGCGTAGACCAGCAGCTTGATCTTCTTTTCCTGTTCCATCGACGAAACCTCCGTTTGTGCGTCGTTTGATGTCGTTCCTTGAAAATTCCAGATGAAATCGTTTTGCACGGCTGCGGGCTGGCCCGAAGCAACCGCTCGTTGCTAACATTATGACATTATAATGTCATGCCGTCAAGAGGAGAATGGTCGAAATGATGTCATAACGAAAAAATTTTTACCGCATATTGATGGCGTGTCGTGATCCTGAGAGTTAGGTCGGAAGCGTTCTTCCAAAATTTGATGAATAATAGAAGAATAGGGGGGAGCAAATATGATTTATTTCAAAGATTGGGAGATCTCACACGACGGCAGTATTCTGGCACGCCAGTACGACCATCTTTCCCGTGTACTGCTGGTGCGCGGCACGCCGCAGGGCTATGACTGGGAGATGCGGGTACGGAAGGGGGACTGGTACGAGGCCATTCCCCTGAGCCCCATGGAGGGGGACGTGGGCTGCGTGCTGACGGAAAAGCATCTGGCGCTGTGGGGCTGGTACAGCTTGCAGCTGGTGGGAACGCTCCGCACCGACGGCGTGACCGTACAGCACAGCAATGTGATCAGCGTTTTTGTGGCGGAAAGTCTTACAGACGGGGATTGGCCGGCCTCACCCAGCGAGTTCACCCGGTTGGAGTCCAATGTTCGGGAGATGAATGGTCACCCGCCCATCCCTGGTGAAAACGGCTTTTGGATGCTGTGGGAACTGGATAGCCACAGCTACAAGGAGAGTGCTTTCCCACTGCCGAAGGGACTGGACGGCGTAAACGGCAAGGACGGGACAGACGGCAAGGACGGCGTGGACGGCAAAACGCCGATTCGCGGCGTGGACTACTGGACCGAGGACGATGTAAGCGCCATGCGGGAATACATCGACGGACGGCTGGGGGTGGTCGAAAATGGCACTTACTGACAAGCTGACGGCGATCGCGGACGCCATCCGCGCAAAAAACGGCAGCACAGACGCCATGACGCTCGCGCAGATGCCGGAAAAAATCACAAATATCCAGACCGGGACGGACACGGGCGACGCAACGGCAGAGGCGGGTGACGTGCGCAAGGGCAAGACCGCCTACGCCAAGGGGCAAAAGCTGGTCGGCACGCTGGAGGAGAGCGGGGGACTTACGTATGTGGTCGGCTCGCCGGTGGCGCTGACGCTCACCGGCTGGGACCCTGCGGTGCAGGGGACAACTTACAAGCTGAAGGCGGAGGGCTATAAGATCGGCGCGGGCGGCGTACAGTTGGGCCTGCCGTCCGATTCCTCCACCGTCAACACGCAGGCGGTGGTCGCGTCAGCGTTGACCATCGCGAACACGAACGTCACCGCGCCGGACAAGGAGAAGAACGTGGCCGGATTCACCGAGATCGCCATTTCCGCCGTGAACGCGCCGAGCCGCGATCTGACCGTTGCCATCTTCGGGCTTGTGGAGGTAGAGCGAGTTAAGGTGACAGCGCCCGCCGTTGTGGGCATCCCCGCGCCCGTCGCGGGAGAAGAACCTGTGTACGGCATCGAGGGAGAGCAGTTCACCGGCACGATCACATGGACGCCCGACCTGATCGACAGCAAATTCGGCCCGCAGACTGTCTACACCGCCACCATCACGCTGGCACCGAAGGTCGGCTACACCCTTAGCGGCGTGGCGGCGAACTTCTTCACGGTAGAGGGCGCGACAAGCGTCAGCAAGGCCGCAAACAGCGGCGTTGTGACCGCCACATTCCCGAAAACCGATACGGCAGTGGTGTGGGATAACGATCTATGGAAGGTCACAACGCCTGAGACCGGGAAGACCCCCGTTTTGGACTTTACCGGTTCAAACTATATCGGCAAGGTCGTATGGTCTCCCGAGGCGTCTACATTCGCCGCGTCTACGGTTTATACCGCGACTGTCACGCTGACGCCAAAAGAAGGGTTCACTTTTGACGGTATTCCTGAAAACTTCTTCAAACGATCCGGCGCAACGAGCGTGACCAATGCTGCGAACAGCGGTGTAGTTACGATCGTATTCCCGGCGACGAAGGAGGCTAAATCATGAATGAGCTGAATCACGTTGCGGTGATCGCAGACGGGAACGGACGCTGGGCAGAGCGGCGGGGTTTGGAGCGCTCCATTGGGCACGAGCAGGGCTTGAACAAGGTGGAGGACATGATGCACTGGTGCGTGGACATGGGCATTCCGGCCCTGTCCGTCTACTGCTTTTCGTGGGAGAACTGGAACCGGCCCAAGGAGGAAGTGGACGCGCTCTTTTCCATGGCAAACCGGTATTTTGAACGGTATCGGGAATTTGTGGAAAACAACATCCGCGTCCTCATTTCCGGGACGGACAAGCGCGTGCCGCCTGAGAGCATCGAAAAAATGGAGCGCATCCAGCGGGAGACCGCCCACTGTGACGGCCTGACGCTGAACCTGTGCTGCAACTACTCCGGTCGAATGGAGATCGTGGACGCCGTTGCCAAGGGCGCGCGGACGGAGGAAGAGATCACGGCGGCGCTGTATCAAAACCTGCCGGAGCCGGACCTCATCATCCGCACGGGCGGCTTTCAGCGGCTCTCCAATTTCCTGCTTTGGCAGTCCGCCTATTCAGAGCTTTACTTCACCGAAACGCTGTTCCCGGACTTTTCCGTTGGAGAGTTCCGCCACGCGGTCAAGCGGTACGGCGGCATCAGAAGAAAGCGGGGCGGGGTATGAGCTACACATCCAATCAGTACAAGTATCTGCTGATAAAGCGGCTCCAACGGCATTTTTCCATGGGAAACGCACAGGACAGGGCATACACCCAGACCTTCTTCTGGGAGCTGTTTGACGATACCGTGACCGTCACGGAGGAATCGTACAACAACTTCTGCCGCCTGATGGACGATGAGATCGTGCTGTGCTCTGAAAACGGATGGTATAACAGTACGAGCATACCATCAGACGTAATCAACGAACAGGGACTTCTTCTCACAAAGGCATTTGCGGCGATCGGCATTGAATTAAAGATCACAGCAAGCGCTTTTAGCGGCGAAGCAAAATTCACAAAGCCGGATGGAACGGTCATGACCTACATGAAAACCGAGTTCTTCATCAACTCACGGGCGGGGACGGAGTATCAATATGCCAAGGTATCAGCTCCCGCCTACAATATGCAGGGGATGGACGTGCCGCAGGATTTGGGAAACCCGAAAATCGCAGGGCCGGGGACGTATTGGAGCTACAACGCGGGCACGAAAACCATGACGATCTCCGGTGACGGGGTCTATGCCGGGGCGACGGATGAAACGCAGCTTGGCAGCGGGACGTATCATACGGTGATCCTTGGCGCAAATATTTCCAGATTGCTGACAAGAAGTCTCAATGAAGGCAGCGTGGATACCATCGTCTTTTTCGCTCCGGCGGATGCGCCGGTGGTGCTGGATGACAAGATCCTCAACTACACGGGTTCTACCCAAAAAAACTTGACGGTATACACCGACAATAAAGCGCTTCGGGAGTATACTTGGATGCCGAACGTCAGTGTCACGCTGCACAGCCTTTCGGAATGGGCGGGGTGAGGCAAGGTAAACAGCGGAGGTAGGTACAAAAAAAGAGTTAAAATGACAAGTTCCCTTTGTCAAACAACGCTCCCTCCCCTGAATTGAACAAAAATTTCTTTTTGTTCAATTCATTCCGCCTCTCCCCGACACGCATTTTGCGTATTTTGACAAAGAGAAGTTCACCTTTTGAGCCATTTTTTACGGCTTAAGGGTGAACTTCTCTTTGTCAATTTGATTGTGTCATGATATCGCGGGCGGAGTCCGTCCAATTCTATTTAGCTGTCCATCACTTAGGCAGACTGTGGCCGCCATAGGTGGAATGGCGGCGCGAAGCGCACTTTGACAATGGGAGCCTTTATCCCGTCTGCCTGGCTATGCCAAAAATCGGCGTTTACCGCATAAAACTGCCACAATTCCCCGTCTCTCATCTGCTATATGCCGCTAAAACGCATTTTGAAGGGCATCTACGGCAGTTCTCTTTCCAGAGTATATTACATAGGGAACTTCACCTTTACATTCAAGCGACGCCCTGCCCGCTCTCCGCGTTTATCCGCGGAGCATGACCCTTGCACGGAACACACCGTCCTGATAGGTAAACGTGCTTGCCCCGCCGGAGCGTTCCGCGATGTGGCGGACGGATTGAAGGCCCACACCGTCTCCCTTCCGCTTGGAGGAGCGAAAGACGCCATCGTTTTCCTTCACCGTACCGTCGAATGGGTTTTCGACCTCGATGAGCAGCAGACGGGCGGCGTGAAGATAGGCCGTCACCGCGATCTGCCGCCGGGCGGCCGCGGTGCGCAGGCTGGCCTCCAGCGCGTTTTCCAGCAGGTTTGAAAGCACCAGGCACAGATCCATCTCATCCACGGGCAGCGTTTCCGGCAGATCCAGCCGCACATGGATGGGGATCCCCTCGCGCCTGCATAGCCCGCAGTAGTAGCCGACCACACTGTCCGCCGCGTTGTTTTCGCAAAAGCGCGTTTCCAGACTTGGGATCCGCGACACGCTCCGCGCCAAAAAGCTCCGCAGGCCCTCCATGTCGCCTTCTTCGACCAGCATGGAGATCTGATTGAGCTGGTGACGCAGATCGTGCCGCGCCTGTCTCACCTCCTCGATGGCGGTTTTCAGGCTTTCGTACCGCTGCCGCTGCATGATCAGAAGCTGGTTTTCCTGCCGGAGCCTTGCGTTGCGGTTCAGGCTGACAGCCATCAGCAGGAAGATCGCATAGAAGCAAAGCAGCAGCATCAGCAGCGCGATACTGAACACGATGTAGACCTGAAGGACACGCCCGGTCTGGAGCGTTGCCTGATAGCGGGGGGTCATAACGATATTGAGCAGGATAAATAAGAGGGGCAGCAGCCAGAACACGTACCACGTCTGCGCGAAATGTTCGTCCTCCACCATCGTGCGTACAGCGTGGGTGGATGGGTAGTACGCCGCCGCCGTGAACAGCCAGCAGGCCACGTTGTAAAAGATGCCTGCGCTCAGGCAGAGCCACGGCTCCAGCCATGGGGCCCGCACGTAGATCAGGAGCGCCGCGCTGACGGCGCGGGAGATGCTGTTGATACAGGCGAACACTGCGCATACGCTCAGCGCGATGGTTCCGGATTTCCAGCGGGAAATACGCAGCGTTTTGATATAGACCAGCGCTGCCGCCAGTGCGAGGACCGCCTGCGCCGCCTCCGTGGAGCACTGAAAACGGAGGCAGAGCAGTCCGCCTCCGACACACGCCCCCACCATCAGGGGCAGCAGCCGCGCGGCAAGCCGCCCCGGTGACGGCATCAGATAGGACTTCACAGGAAAATACGCAAGCAGAAGACCGGGGATCACGGCCAAAAGCTCTAAAATCGGACGCAGCGCAGCTTTCATACCGTGTGCCTCCGTTGCAGCAGATATTCCATAAAGGATTGCCGTGCGCTTTTTTGAAGCTCCTGACTGACAAATACGCGGCTGCCGTCCTCCATGCGGAAGGCGGCGTCCTCAAAGTCCTCCGCGTGCTCGAGATTGACGATCACACCCCGGCCGCACACGAAAAAGCGGGGATCCTCCTTCAGCGGCGCGGTAAACGCCTTAAAGGACTGCCGTGTGGCCAGCGTCTTTCCCGCCGTGGTGTGGACATAGATCACATGGGCGAAGTGCTCGGCGCGGATGATGTCCCGATAGCGCAGACGGATCTCGCCTCCCTCTACCCGCAGTTCCATGAATCTCTCCGGCTGGGGAACACGGGCGAGAAGCTCATCCGTCAGCGCGTCGATCTCCGCTTCGGCAAAGGGCTTGACCAGATAGTGCAGCGCACGGACCTGAAATCCCTCCAGCGCGTGATCGGTGGAGGTCGTGGTAAACACCAGCAGGCAGTCCGTGTCGGTTTTCCGCAGCGTCCTTGCCGCCTCCATGCCGGTCATGCCCTCCATATAAATATCCAGAAAGGCGGCGGTGAAACGCCGCTCTTTTTCTGCCGCGAGAAACGCTTCGCCGCTGTCAAATTCCAAAAGCTCCGCCTCTGCGCCCCGCCGCGCCAGCTGCTGCGCCAGCTGCTCCCGCAGCAGCGCCCGCTCGTCGGCAAGGTCGTCTACAATGGCGATCCTCATGCGCCGTCCCCTCCTCCATGTCTTGATTTTAAGCTGATTATATCACAAAGAACCCTGGGCGGCGAGACGCGAATCGTGGAATTCGTGCCGAAATCCCGCCATTCGTGCCATAGCACTTGAAAGCGATGGGCCGTCCTTTTTATACTGGACACAAGCAAGACGTTCCATCAGAACCAAAAAGAAGGGAGGCAGGCTGTGTACCGTATCGCCGTGCTGGCGGAACAGGAAAGGGAGGCTTTGCACTATGCGGAGCAGATCGCCCGATTCTGCGAGGAAAAGGAGATGTTCCCCAAAATCGAACCTTATGATGATCCAGAACGCTTTTTTGACGCCGTACGGAGGGAGGCACCCACCAACGCCGTCATCGCGCTTTCCGGGGTGGCGGGACTGAACGCGGCGGAGCACCTGCGTTCGCTCTGCCCCGCTTGCCGGATCATCTGGTGCAGCGATCTGGACTTTTCGCTCCACGCCTTCCGCCTGCGGGCGGACTATTTCCTGCTCAAGCCGGTGACTGACGAGGCGTTCCACCAGGGCCTGAAGGTCTGGGTGGAATGAACCGCCAGCGAATGAACGAATAAAGTATAGGAGGAACTCTATGAAAAAACGGATCATCTGTCTGCTGCTCTGCGCGGTCACGCTGCTGCCGAGCCTGACTGCCCCGGTCTCGGCAGCCCCCGCCGATGAGACCGCCCAAACTCCCGCCAGCGAAGCGGCCAATTATCTGCAACAGGGAGACTACTTCGTGATCTCCCCCGCTGAAAAGTGGCAGGCCTTCCTGGATCTCTCCAAGCCCGGTTTGAATGCGGGAATCAAGCGCGTGGCCGTCGCCACCACCGAGTGGGAGCTGACAGCGCAGCACAGCGGCACCGCCAACGGCAATGACATCCAGACATGGAAATACGGCGTCAGCGATAAGTTTTACGTGGAGAGACATGACGTAAGAGGGTCTGACGGCGCGGGCTGCTTCCGCATCCAGAACAAGAGCTTCCGTGAGTCCGGCAACGGGCGCTACTGGGACATCGAACACCGCAACTTAAAGCCTGGCGGCAACGTGCACGTCTGGGATTTCAAAAACGGGGCGCTCTCTCAGTGGTTCTATCTGGAGGAGGACGGGGACGGCGATCCCGAGACCTTTTTCCTGAAAAACAGAAATTCCGATCTCTACATCGTGCCGAAGAACTACTTCAAGGATCCCAAAAAGGACTGCGGGCCGGGAAAAGCATCGTGGTCGGAGGAGGGCTGCAATCTGGAGCAGAGTGAATTCTCCTTCCGCTGGCGGATCCAGGTGCTGAACCGGGACGCGGCAAACGACATGGGCAAAACGGACAAATACGCCAACTGGATGAGCCTGCTGCCGGATGACCGCTATCTCTCCGAGCTCAACATCCCCGGCACCCACGATTCCGCCACCGCCAACGTGGAGGGCAGCTGGAACGCCAGCTACAACAAAGTGGCCTGCCAGAAATATTTCATTGAACAGCAGCTCTACGCCGGCGTCCGCGCGCTGGATCTGCGCACAAGATGGCACGGAGACGATATGGTCATGGTGCATGGCGACTTTATCTGCCATACGCCCGACCACAACAACAGATCCAAAAACAAGACCTTCCGCTCCGTGCTGGATACCGTCATTAACTATCTTGATAAACACCCCACCGAGACCGTGATCGCAACGCTGAAGATCGACAGCGGCGACAAGGATAAGGGCAGACTGGCGCTGGTAAATATCCTCAATGAGTATACGACCAACTACCCCGACCGCTTTTACTGCTGGACGGAGACAGCCTTCCCGAACACCCTCGTGGCCGCGCAGAACCGGATGACCAGTCCGACGCTGGGGCAGGCGCGGGGCAAGATCGTCCTGATGACGCGGGTGGACATGAGCGGAGCCGGAGAAAGCAGCCTTTACAGCTACACGGGGCCGGATCTCACGCAATGGGACGACAGCTACAAGGACAGGAACCACTACGCTCAGAGGATCGAATCCGCAAGCAAGGTCCCGGTCTATATTCAGGATGACTATTCCAGTCCCGACGACAATAAGAAAAGGCAGGTATTCAACACCGTCTATCAGCTCAATGGTACATACACGCTGCCAGGTGCGTCGAAGATCGAGAAGAAAGATTTTGTGTTCAACTACACCAGCAAAACCGGCAGCGACCACTATGGCAGTACGCCCCTTGGCGCCGCCAAGTACATGAACGACCTTATTTACAATGACGATCTGTTTACCCCCGGCAGTGATGAGGCAAAGCGAAACCCCCGGCTCGGCATCGTGGTGATGGACTTCGTCAACAAGCAGCTCTGCCGCCGCATCATCGACCGCAACGCATTCCCCAGCAGCGCGGCAATGAAGGTTGGAACGGTGACCGCCGACGGCGAAACGCAGACTGTGGAGCAAACGCCCGTCCTGTCGGCTTTCGCCGAAATGCCGCTCTCGGATGGGCTTACGGCCCCGGCCGCGCCCACGGAAGGCGTGACCGCTCCCCCTGCACCCACGGAAAATGTGCCCGCGTCCCCCTCCTCTGAGGAAAACGCACCCGCTCCTACGGAAGACGTGCCCGCGCCCACGGAAAACGTGTCTGCCCCGCCTGTTCCCACGGAAAACGTGATCGCTCTCCCCTCCCCCGCCGTGTCCGAGGAGATCGTCTGGCCGGAGAAGGCGGAGCTGACCTACGGCTATGTGCTGGGCGAGGCGGCGCTGCGTTTTGCAGACGGCGCGTCCGGCGGCAAGGCGGGACGCTTTGAGTTTGAAAACGCCGCGGAGATCCTTCCTGCCACAACAACCGGTGAGGAGCCTGAGAAACAGACGCTGAAATTCCTTCCCGCGGACGGCTCCGCCGAGGTGACAAAGGAGATCCCCGTCACCGTCCGCAGACGCTATCTGCCCATCAAGATCAGCAATTTTGAGGTGAAATACGGCGATGACTTCTCACGAGACGCGCTCACCAGAGACGTCACCGTCACAGCCGGCGGGTATCTTCTGCCGGAGCATCTGGCCCGCCTGAATGAGATCATACAGCAGTATGAGATCCAGTGGCTGCTCAGGGACGGCGAGGGAAATGAGATCACATGGCCTGAGACACCGGCAACAGACAATCTTGCGTCCGGGACCATCGACCTGAGAGCAGGCGCAGGGATCACCCCGGAGACGGAATTTCCCAATTACAACGCCCGTGTGGAGCGGGGCGTCTGGAAGATCGTTCCCCGTACCGTCACCGTCAGCTGGCGGTGGGACAACGGAGCATGGCACGCGGAGCTGGGCAACATTCTCTCTGGCGACGATGTCGCCCCCGTCCTGACGGACGGGACCTTGACCCTTACCGGTGAACAGGCCGCATGCTATCAGGTCGCGGACGAGGATCAGACCGCCCCTCCGATCCCCTCGGCTCCCTCGGAAAAATCGGACAGAACTCCTTCGGAGCATCAGCTCCGCACCGTGGAGGCAGCTCACGGAAAAGTGACTGTCAGCAAGAACCGCATGAGTCCCGGTGAAGCCGTGACCCTCTCCGTCACGCCGGATAATGGCTATGTACTGGAAACACTTGTCGTGACGGATGCGCTGGGCAAGACCCTTTCCCTCACCCCGCTTGGCAAAGGCAGATATTCCTTTATCATGCCGGATTCCGAAGTGACGATCAAGGCGGCCTTTCTGAACGCGGCTGACGTGCCGGTTTTCTTTGCGGACGTGTCGGCGGACGATTATTACTATGACGCGGTTCTCTGGGCCGTAAGGCTGGGAATCACCACCGGAACGGACGATGCGCATTTTTCTCCGAACGCGGACTGCGCCCGCGGCCAGCTGGTGACCTTCCTGTGGCGGGTGGCCGGAAAGCCCAAGGCGGAGCAGACGGCGCATTTTTCCGATGTGGGAACCGATGCCTACTATGCGGAGGCTATTCGCTGGGCGGCGGCCCTTGGCATCGTCACCGGCTACAGTGATGGCCGTTTCGGCGCCGACGATCCCATCACTCGCCAGCAGATGGCGGTCATGCTCTACCGTTTTGCCAAGGCGGTGGGTATGGAGACAGCGCAAAGCGGCGCGGGCGCGCAGGGATTTGACGATTTTGAGCAGGTGTCCGCTTATGCGGA
>OGOX01001289.1_pt1 | contig 16467 bp, 11 predicted proteins | sample 1552761 | NCBI WGS metagenome assembly OGOX01 (sample SAMEA2580212, study PRJEB22360) | human gut metagenome | biome: human gut; feature: human-associated habitat; material: faeces | place: Denmark | collected 2008/2010
CTCACCGATGTAAGGCACCTTGAAGCGAATATCACAGAGCATGGCATCCGCGAAAGCATCAATATCGAGGTAATCCTTCACATCGTCCAGGTATTCCTCGTCAGCGGGGAGGACGAGGGTGTAGTCCGGCTTTCCCTCGACGCGCAGCGTCATGCGGAGCATTTCATCCCGGTTCTCATCTCTCCAAGGTTCTGCCGGTGAAAGGTAGCTGCGGTCGATTGCCATATCCGGCGTCAGCAGACTGCGGGCATTTGGGACAAAAGCGCTGTATCGGGCGTAGTTGTACCCCTGCGGGTCAACGAGGATGCCGTCTGTTCCCTCCGCATCGAGGATGAGCAGGCAGTGCCTGGCAGCATCATCGTGCCGGATGGCATTTTTGTTCTCTGCGATGAAATCATAGTCCGCCAGCAGCGCACGACTGAACTGCTGAAACCGCTGGGCGGGAAGTTCAATGACCTTGTCTACAACACAGGCTTCACCTTCGTACTCAGACTGCTTTCGCCTCAATTCTGCCTGAATGATCATGCCATGCCTCCCATCTCCATGCGGCTGCACTGACCGCCCTCCATGATCTCCGCCAGACTGGTATAGCCCTTGTAGGCAATATAGCCTCTGCCTGTAAACATTCCGTCCTCCTCATTCATGCGCTGCATGGCGTAGCCCTCGTAGTCATAAAACTCATCCAGATTCTCATCGTAGTCGAAGTGACCGGACTGCTGAATCATGTACCTGCCGTATTCCTCCGGTGTATGCGCACCGGGAGCGAAATCAAACAGGTCGAGATTCTCTACGAGGTTTTTGATCTGTTCCGCATTCTGCGGCTTTGCCAGCGTTATCACAGCGCCCAGCTTTTTCATGTCATCCGAGGATAACTCATCCGCTGCCTGTGCCAGTGCATTGAGGTCCGCAAGGTTTTCCTGTTCCATATCCAGCAGCACATCCACTTCATCCGGCAGTTGAGTATCCTCCAAGCGAAGCCGGACATCCGCAGGATCCGCGATGCCCGCACGCTGGAGAGCTCGGTCGATCTCTTCCTGCGCCATGGGAAGGTACAGCCATTTGATATGCTCCGTGTCCTCCGGCTCGGACTTAGCAGTCACCGCAACCGTGATGGCATTTGGCTCATAGTAGTAGCAGGGGAAGGACCGACCGCCGTAGACCTGCTCCAGTTTCATGCCGTTGTCATAGGCCACACCGTAGGGCGTGATCGTACCACTGCCGCTCTCAATGAGCCGCCTTGCCGTTGCCTCACCATCCAATGCATCCAGTTCCACCGTTTTGGCGCTGCCGCCGTGCAGATTCATGTAGTGGTCCCGACCAACAGCGGAGAGATCAGAGAAATCTGTGATGACCGTGGCCTGTTGGCAGCAGAAGGTCAGGTTGATCAGATCCTTCAGCTCAAAAAGCTCCAGCTTGTGGGCCATCGCCTGAAACTGTGCGGCTTCGCCGGTATCGAAGCTATCCAGCCGCTTGGCGAGGTAGTTCAGATCCTCCACGTTGACCGTGAGCATCTCCGTGCGCTTGAGCACAGAGTAGAAGCTGTTGATCTCCCGCACCTGGCAGTCGGCTTTGACCGCGTCGCCAATTTCCAGAGCCTCCAGCAACTCCATGCAGTGCGCATACTGATCGTGGGGGATGGGGAACGGGATAGTTGCCACGCCGTATTCAGGGTGACGCGGATTGCCGAGCACCGCCTGTATCATCATGTTTCGTCAACTCCTTTTTCCAAATTCAAAACCGCATCTCCGTACTTGGCCATCAGCAGTGCGCCGGTGATCAGGTGGAACGCCTCATCTGTGACCAATTCCGGAGACGCAAGGTCTGCAAGAGTAATATTGCAGCAGCCGACCGCAGTGGCCTTCGCCGCCTGGTAGACGCTGTAGAGTTCCGGCTCAATCCCTCCGAGCCGGACGCTTTGAAAGTCAAAGCCGTCGTTCCCGCACTTCCAGACCATCCTGCGCCAAAGGCTCTCATATGCCGTGAGCAGGTAGAGGGCGGCTTTGTTCCGGTCGGACAAGCGCCAGCAGCGCTCTCGCCAGTGCGTCCATCTTCGCCGGTGGGCATCGGACAGGAAGAATCGAACCTTTCTTTCTCTGAATTGCTGATGCATCCGTTTTCGGAGTTGCGGCCCCATAGAGGGTGCGAAGCAGTCCCTCACGAACGAATTCAACTCCAGTACGCCTGCTTCAATCCGTTCCTCCAGGCAGGTGCATTCGCACAGGCGGCACGGATGCTTGCGGACATAGTTCTGGCAGTATTCGCACGCCACATCTTTGGGCGTGTAATGGAATGGGCTGCGGTATATCCCGCCACCTCGGGGCTTTTGACCAGGCTGAGACATCATCAACTGCTCCAGTGCCTGCAGCGGCGTGTCTCGCATGAAATAGCGCGGCATAAGTAACTCCTCTCTGAAATGAAAAAAGGCCGGAATCTTATTGCTAAGACTCCGGCTCTTACCGTTCGATATTACATTGTCTGTTCCTGCGTCGGTTCCGCGTCCTGCTGCTGGATGCGCTCCATGATGTCAGGCAGGCACTCCTCGATCTGCTTCCGCACATCCTGAATCGTTTTTTCCTGATTGTATGACAGTTCAAAGCTGCCCTGCAGGGTGTCCGTACAGCAGCGGTAGATCTCAATGAGCTGCGTCTCCTGGAAGAGCTGCCGCTCGGGGATCAGTCCGGAGCGAACGGCAAAGTCCCGCTTTGCCGCGTCATAATTGCCAGACGAATATAGTCCGGTGTAGTAATGACCATGACATACGCCTTTGCGGTCAAAGCTCCAGTCCCAGGTAACGAACTGGACGCCGTATTTGCTCTGGATACCGGCCAGCACGATGCCATTGAAATCTGCCAACACCTTGTAGCCATCCTCCAGACCATCAGCTTTCAAAAAGGGCGCCGTCTCCATCTGCCGCATATACTCCGCTGTGATCCTGACGATCTCATACACCTTGTCCTTGGCATCGAGCCGTTCCGGCTCGTCGATATCCTCATTTCGGTAGGTAATGCCGCCGTTCTCGGTCACCTCACACAGCGGTGCGCCGTCAAGCAGGACACGCAGCCTGCCAATGTGAGTCCTATCCGTGTGAAATCCTTCTCGGGCAAGAACGATTGCTGTCTCTCTGAGGTAACGGTTCTTTTCTTCTGCGCTGATACTCATATAACTCCTCCCGTGTGCAAAAAAATAAGGCCGGAGCGATCCTGCTCCGGCCTACAAATGCAGACGCTGCGACCAGCGCCCTTTTTGAAATGAAAAAGGGCGCTGCTCCATTGGTCTGGCAAGACCAACAAAATGACGCCCAAATCTTTGTGATTCTTTTTTGAGAAAAATGCCGCTACCAGCCCGAAAAAACGCCGTTCAAAAAGGGCACCGGCTGAATGCATCTGCCCGAAAAGGGAAAATGCCCGGTTCGAATCGGGGCAGACGCTCTGAAACAGCGATTTGCATCTATGGTTTGAAAGAAAAAATCCGGGCCTGAAAAAGCCCGGAAACGGTTGATGCGCCTGGCTTTTCGCCAGACGCATCTATACCGTTTAGTTAATATGGTCCGAGTGTCGAGATTCGAACTCGAGGCCTCTTGAACCCCATTCAAGCGCGATACCAAACTTCGCCACACCCGGATATTCTGTTGTGCCTCAAACAGCCCACTTAGAATACCACAGTTTTCGGCGGTTTGCAAGTCCTATTTTGAATTTTTTTCAAATTTCTTCCGAGGCTTTTTGTTGACAAAGGCGTCGGCGCATGGTAATATAATACTCGCGTTTGGCACGAGAGACGCTTTTGCACACGGAGAGATGGCTGAGTGGTCGAAAGCACCGGTCTTGAAAACCGGCGATGTGAAAGCATCCGTGGGTTCGAATCCCACTCTCTCCGCCAGAAAATAAATATGTATGCGGAAGTACCCAAGTGGCCGAAGGGGCTCCCCTGCTAAGGGAGTAGGCCGTCAAAAGCGGCGCGAGGGTTCAAATCCCTCCTTCCGCGCCAGCAAAAAGAGACATCCTTTCGGATGTCTCTTTTTGCTTCACGCGGCTGATTTTGCCCTTCCCCCGTGAAACCACCCGTTGACAAACCGCGCCGAACGGTTTATACTTATTGCCATCAAAAAGGCAGTGACGAAGAAGAAGCTGTTTTTCCGCGGCCAAAGAGAGGGGCGCCCCCGGCTGAAAGCACCCCGCCAAGGACACGGCCCGTACCACTTCCGAGCCGCCTGCGACGAGCAGGACGGGTATCGCCCGTTACAGCGATCGAAAGCGACGGCGTATGCCGGATCTCTTCCGCCGATACTGCGTTGCAGAAGCTTGAAATACAGACCGTATTCCTGCGCTCCTGCGCCTTGTCTCGACGAAAGATATCCCGCCATCCGCAGCGGACAGTAAAAATGCTGCGCAGGCCGTAAGCAGGGTGGAACCGTGGAGTAATGCCTATTACCTCACCCCTGATACCATTCAGGGGTGGGGATTTTTATTTATCCAGCCCCGATCACAAGGAGGAACAGACTATGAGCGAAGTCAACAAGGAATTTACGTTTGAAAACGAACAGTACCGCAAGACCTACTGGCACACCTGCTCCCACATCCTGGCCCAGGCTGTCAAGCGCCTGCACCCGGAGGTGAAGCTGGCCATCGGCCCCAGCATCGACAACGGCTTTTATTACGATCTGGACGCGCCCTTCGCCTTCACCCAGGACGACCTGGGCGAGATCGAGGCTGAAATGCGTAAGATCTGTAAAGAGAAGCTGAAGCTGGAGCGCTTCGAGCTGCCCCGCGCCGAGGCCGTCAAGTACATGGAGGAAAAGGAAGAGCCCTACAAGGTGGAACTCATCAACGATCTGCCCGAGGACGCCCACATCTCCTTCTACAAGCAGGGCGAGTTCGTGGACCTGTGCGCCGGACCCCACGTGGACTCCACCGGCCGTATCAAGGGCAACGGCATCAAGTTGACCGCCTGCAACGCCGCTTACTGGCGCGGCGACTCCAACCGCCAGACCCTGCAGCGTATCTACGGCGTGGCCTTCCCCAGCAAGGACGAACTGGATGCCTATCTGAAGGAGCGGGAGGAGGCCGTGAAGCGCGACCACAATAAGCTGGGACGCGAGCTGGAATATTTCACCACTGTGGACTGTATTGGCCAGGGATTGCCCATCCTGCTGCCCAAGGGTGCCCGCGTTATCCAGCTGCTGCAGCGCTGGGTGGAGGACACCGAGCAGCAGCGTGGCTATCTGCTGACCAAGACGCCTCTGATGGCCAAGCGTGAGCTGTACAAGATCTCCGGTCACTGGGATCATTATCTGGACGGCATGTTCGTCATGGGCGATCCCGCGGATGAGACGAAGGAGTGCTTTGCCCTGCGTCCCATGACCTGCCCGTTCCAGTATCAGGTGTTCCTGAACCGCGGCCGCAGCTACCGCGACCTGCCCATGCGTCTGGGCGAGACATCCACCCTGTTCCGCAACGAGGACTCCGGTGAGATGCACGGCCTGATCCGCGTCCGCCAGTTCACCATCTCCGAGGGACATCTGGTGCTGCGCCCCGACCAGCTGGAGGAGGAGTTCAAGCAGTGCCTGGATCTGGCCAAGTACTGCCTGGGCACCGTGGGCCTGTTGGAAAAGTGCACGTTCCGCTTCTCCCAGTGGGACCCCGCCAACCCCAACAACAAGTACGAGGGCACGGCGGAGCAGTGGGACCACGCCCAGGCCGCCATGGAGCGCATCCTGAAGGATCTGAACGTGGACTACACCGTGGGCATTGACGAGGCCGCGTTCTACGGCCCCAAGCTGGACATCCAGTACAAGAATGTGTACGGCAAGGAGGATACCCTTGTCACCATCCAGATCGATATGCTGCTGGCGGAGCGCTTCGGCATGTACTATATCGATGAGAACGGCAACAAGGCCCTGCCCTATATCATCCACCGCACGTCTCTGGGCTGCTATGAGCGGACGCTGGCCTACCTGATCGAGGAGTACGCCGGTGCGCTGCCCACCTGGATGATGCCCGAGCAGGTACGCTTCCTGCCTATTACTGACCGCGCTGCCGACTACTGCGTGCAGCAGGCCGCGGAGCTGCGCAAGCAGGGCTTCCGCGTGGAGGTGGACAGCCGCAACGAGAAGATCGGCAAGAAGATCCGCGAGGCTACCCTGGAGAAGATCCCCTTCATGCTGGTGGTTGGCGACCGCGACATGGAGAACGGCACCGTCTCCGCCCGTACCCGCAAGGGCGAGGACCTGGGCGCCATGACGCTGGAGGATTTCTCTGCCAAGCTGCGCCAGATCGTGGATGAGAAGCAGAAGATCTGACGAGTGCCATAAGTCATAAGGTAAGCGAGAGAGACAGGCGGAAGCCTGTCTCTTTTGCTGCAGTCAGACAAAAAACAGATTTCGCCAAAAGAAAAGTTTATTATAGCAAAACAGCAGGATTCTGACAGAAAACCGCATGAAAAATACATGAAAATGATGCAAATGCGCCAAAAAATGTGGGAAAGTGTGTGGATGAAAAACAAGGAGATGCGCTATTGAACACTATTCAGAGACACAAATATGTTGACAGAGTGTGAACTTATCTGGTAAAATCAAATGGGTGCGCAGCACCCGAATGCATAGAAGTGAATGGGGCGCGCCCTGTTCGCTGTTTCCTTCTGGCGGAGGAAACAACAAACTATGGTAAAGGAATTTGGAGGTAAACATGAAAAAAGTAGTTTCTCTGCTGCTGGCTCTCATCATGGCGTTCTCCCTGGTCGCCTGCGGCGAAAAGAAGGGCGAGACCGATGATAACACCGTGCCCTACAAGATCGGCATCGTGACCGGCTCCGTCTCTCAGTCCGAGGATGATCGCCGCGGCGCCGAGGCCTTCCAGAAGGAGTATGGCGTGGATATGGTCCAGCTGGCCATCTATCCCGACAACTTCACCGAGGAGACTGAGACCACCATCCAGTCCATCGTGAACCTGTCCGCCGACCCCCTGATGAAGGCCATCATTGTCAATCAGGCTGTCCCCGGCACCACCGAGGCGTTCCGCAAGATCAAAGAGACTCGCCCTGACATCATCTGCATCGCAGGCGAGGCTCACGAGGATCTGCCCGAGATCAGCTCCGCTGCCGACCTGGTCACCAACAACGACTTCGTGTCCCGCGGCTATCTGATCATCCGCACCGCGCACGAGCTGGGCTGCGATACCTTCGTACATATCTCCTTCCCCCGCCACATGTCCTACGAGACCATGAGCCGCCGCGTGGCCATCATGAAGGCCGCCTGCGAGGAGTTCGGCATGAAGTTCGTCCTGGAGACGGCTCCCGATCCCACCTCTGACGTCGGCGTTTCCGGCGCTCAGGCCTACATTCTGGAGCAGGTGCCCGCATGGGTCGAGAAGTACGGCCAGAAGGCTGCTTACTTCTGCACCAACGATGCGCACACCGAGCCTCTGCTGAAGCGCCTGCTGGAGTGCGGCGGCTACTTCATCGAGGCCGACCTGCCCTCCCCCCTGATGGGCTATCCCGGCGCGCTGGGTATTGATCTGACCGAGGAAGCCGGTGATTTCGAGAAGATCCTGACCAAGGTCGAGTCCGCCATCGTGGAGAAGGGCGGCGCCGATCACTTCGGTACCTGGGCTTACTCCTACGGCTACACCCTGTCTGCCGGTCTGGCCCTGCACGCCAAGAACGTGCTGGACGGCAAGAGCGAGCTGAAGGACATGGACGATGTGGCTGCCGCTCTGCAGGTCTACTCTCCCAAGGCGGCCTGGAACGGCGCCAGCTACACCAACGCCACCACCGACGCGAAGTCTGAAAACGTGTTCCTGATCTATCAGGATACCTATATCATGGGTGATCCCGGCCACTTCATGGGCAACGCCGACGTGGAGATCCCGGAGAAGTACTTCACCGTCAGCTGACGACAGGCTTTTGAGGCAACCATTAAAGCGGGGAGGGAGGGCATCCTCCCTCCCCGCTGCTATAGGTAGGGATGAATATGGAAAAGAACAATGCTCCGCTGCTTGAGATGCGGAATATCAAAAAGGGCTTTTTCGGCAATCAGGTGCTCACAGACATCAACTTCACCTTGAAAGAGGGCGAGGTGCTGGGTCTGGTGGGCGAAAACGGCGCCGGAAAGAGCACCTTGATGAAAATACTGTTTGGCATGGACGTGATCCGTGAGACGGGCGGCTACGAGGGGGATGTCCTGATCGACGGAGAAAAAGTGCAGTTCAACACCCCCTTTGATGCGCTGAAGGCCGGCATCGGCATGGTGCATCAGGAGTTCTCGCTGATCCCCGGCTTTACTGCCACGGAGAACATCCTCCTCAACCGCGAGCCCAAGAAAAAAAGCGTCATTTCAGAAGTGTTCGGCCCGCGCCTGGACACTCTCGACTATAAGGAAATGGATAACCGCGCCGCAAAAGCCATCGAGAAGATGGGCGTGGCTATCGACCAGAAGATGGTCATCAGCAGCATGCCCGTGGGTCACAAGCAGTTTACGGAGATCGCCCGCGAGCTGAGCAAGGAGAACCTGAAGCTGCTGATCCTGGACGAACCCACCGCCGTGCTCACCGAGCAGGAGGCACAGGCGCTGCTGGACTCCATCCGCGGCATGGCCTCCCGGGGCATCGCCGTGATCTTTATTACCCACCGTCTGCAGGAGATCCTGTCGGTGTGCGATAAGGTGGTCATCATGCGGGACGGTTATGTGGTCAAGGACGTGGCCGCCGGCGAGACGGACGTCCGCGACATCACCCACTACATGGTGGGGCGCGAGGTGGCTGCCGGCGGCGCTGCCCACGACATCCGCGACCACTCCGATGCCCGCACCATTCTGTCCATCCGCAAGCTGTGGGTGGATATGCCCGGCGAGATCGTCCGCAACGTGGATCTGGACGTGAAGGAGGGCGAGATCCTGGGCATCGGCGGTCTGGCCGGCCAGGGCAAGCTGGGTATTCCCAACGGTGTGATGGGCCTGTACGAGGCGGGCGGCACCGTGGAGTTCGACGGCAAGCCTATCGCGCTGAACAGCCCCCGGAAGTGTCTGGACTCCCAGCTGGCCTTTGTGTCCGAGGATCGGCGCGGCGTGGGTCTGCTGCTGGATGAGTCACTGGAGTGGAACGTGGCGTTCCCCGCCATGCAGGTGCAGAACAAGTTCCTGAAGAGAATGGGTTTCTTCACATGGCGCGACGAAAAGGCCATCCACACGGTGACGAACCGGTATATCGATGAATTGCAGATCAAGTGTACCGGCTCCGGCCAGAAGGCCAGAGAGCTGTCCGGCGGCAACCAGCAGAAGGTGTGTCTTGCCAAGGCGTTCGCGCTGGAGCCCCGCTTCCTCTTCGTGTCCGAGCCTACCCGCGGCATCGACGTGGGCGCCAAGGCGCTGGTGCTGGAGGCGCTGAAGAAATTTAACCGCGAATCCGGCGTCACGGTGGTGATGATCTCCTCCGAGCTGGAGGAGCTGCGCCAGATCTGCGACCGCATCGCCATCGTCTCCGGCGGCAGGGTCGCCGGTATCCTGCCTGCTGACCATTCCTCCGAGGAGTTCGGTATGCTCATGGTCAGTCAGGTGAAGTAAGGAGGAAGAAATGGGCAATACGACCACACTTGGAAACAAGTCAAAATTCAGAGAGCTGCTGGACAGCTTCGGCCTGCCGCGTCTGATCATCGCGTGCTTCCTGCTGCTGCTGCTCATCGCCGCGCCCTGCGTGGGGCTGGATTTCCCCACACAGATCACCAATATCATCACCCGTTTCAGCTGGAACGCCGTGATGGTGCTGGCCATGGTGCCCATGGTACACTCCGGCTGCGGCCTGAACTTCGGCCTGCCGCTGGGTATCGTGTCCGGACTGCTGGGTGCCACGCTGTCCATCGAGCTGGGCTACACCGGCTTTGCCAGCTTCCTTATGGCCATCCTCATCGCCACGCCCTTTGCCCTGCTGTTCGGCGGCGGCTATGGTTGGCTGCTGAACAAGATCAAGGGCGGCGAAATGATGATCGCCACCTATGTGGGCTTCTCGTCCGTGTCCTTCATGTGCATGATGTGGCTGCTGCTGCCGTACAAGCACCCTACCATGGTGTGGGGCTTCTCCGCCAGCGGTCTGCGTACCGTCATTTCGTTGGAGGGCTATTATGACAAGGCGCTGGCCAACATTCTGACCATCGACCTGAACAGCATCGGCATCAATCTGGTGATCCCCACCGGTACGCTGCTGTTCTTCGTGCTGCTGGCCGTGCTGATGTGGGCGTTCCTGCACACCAAGACCGGCACCGCCATGACCGCTGTGGGCTCCAACCCCGCCTTTGCCCGCGCAGCGGGCATCAACGTGGACAAGATGCGGCTTATCTCCGTGATCATGTCCACTTGGCTGGGCGCTGTGGGTATTCTGGTGTATGAGCAGGGCTTCGGCTTCATACAGCTGTACAACGGCCCCTTCTGGATGGCCATGCCCGCCGTGGCCGCCATCCTGATCGGCGGCGCGTCGGTGAATAAGGCATCCATCGGCAATGTGATTATCGGTACGATCCTGTATCAGGGCGTGGTGACCATGACCCCCACCGTGATGAGCGCCGCCTTCCAGATGGATATGAGCGAGGTCATCCGTATCGTGGTATCCAACGGCATGATCCTCTATGCCCTGACCAGAAAGACGGAAAGGGGGCGCTGACATGAAGGGTAAGAGATTCGACGTAAAGCAATTCCTGGGCAAAAACTCAGTGCCCGTCCTGTTTATCATCATCTGCGCCGTGCTCATTCCCGTGTCCGGCCTGCCGGTGAGCTACATACTTAACGAGGCTATGACCCGTCTGGGGCGCAACGCCTTTTTGATCCTGAGCCTGCTGATCCCCATTATGGCCGGTATGGGTCTGAACTTTGCCATGACGCTGGGCGCTATGGCCGGCGAGATCGCGCTGATCCTGGTGGCGGACTGGCAGATCTGGGGTATCCCCGGTCTGGTGCTGGCGGCCATCCTGTCCATCCCCCTGTCCATTCTGCTGGGTCTTATGTGCGGCAGCATCCTGAACCGCGCCAAGGGCCGCGAGATGGTCACCAGCTACTTTATCGCCTATTGCATGACCGGTGTGTACCAGCTGGTGGTGCTGTATATGATGGGGCCCATCATCCCCATCCTCCACAACACACTGAAGCTGCCCCGCGGCTTTGGTATCCGCAACACAGTCAGCCTTCTGCAGATGCGGCAGAGCATCGATAATGCGCTGGCCATCTACGTGGGCGGCGTGAAGATCCCCGTGCTGACGCTGATCATCATCGCATTGGCTTGCCTGTTCATCGTGTGGTTCCGCCGCACGAAGCTGGGACAGGACATGCGCGCGGTGGGCCAGGATATGAATGTGGCGCGTGACGCCGGTATCAACGTGGACCGCACCCGCCTGATCTCCATCGTCATGTCCACCGTGTTTGCGGGCTTCGGCATGATCATCTACCTGCAGAACATGGGCAACTTCCCCACCTATACGGCGCATACCAACGTCGGCATGTTCTGCATCGCCGCGCTGCTGGTGGGCGGCGCCTCCGTGGAAAAGGCGTCCATCGGCAACGTGTTTCTGGGTGTGCTCCTGTTCCATACCATGTTCATCGTGGCGCCGGCCGCCGGAACCAAGATCACCGGCGACTCCATGATCGGCGAGTACTTCCGCGTGTTCGTGTCCTACGCCGTTATCACCGTGGCATTGGTCATGTACGAGGCCAAGAAGCGCAAGGAGAACCGCACGCTGGGTCAGCAGCTGGCCATTGAGCAGAAGGCCGAGGAGGAGGGGAGAACCGCATGAAAACGACGAAACGTTCGTGGATCATCCGTATCGCCTTCGTTCTGGTGCTGGTGCTCGTCGCCGTGCTGATGCTGCGCATCGGACGCGGCCACACCGTCTATTTCGACAACCGCGCAGTGGACAAGGGCGGCCAGTCTGTGGAGGCGCCCTATAAGATCACTGTGTATGTGAACGGCGAGCAGATCTCCAAGCTGTACGAAAAGGAGCGCTGCTTGACCACCGTCATCGGCGACAAGCTGGAGCTGACCGTGGAGGTCATGCAGCAGAAGGGCGGCAGCGAGACAACGGAAACGTACCAAATGACACTGCCCCATAACATCGACGGCATCATCATCAACCTGCCGGCGTATATGGCTGGTCTGCCGGAGGAGGCCTATCTGGAGGAATTCATCCCCGCGCCTCCCGCCGAGGAGGACGACGAGGAAGCGCCCAACACCGAGGACGATATGGGCCTGGGCGACTTCTGATAATGTGTGCTGCATACACAGCCCATGCGAAAGCATGGGCTGTGGGCACATAGGGACTTGCTTGCGGGCGGCAGGCGGATATGCTATACTGAATGGGCGGCGCGGAGACCGCGGCCGCATGGGAAAGGAGTATCAAAATGGCTGTTTTGAAAGGCTTGAAGCCAGAAAAGGTGTTCGCATATTTTGAAAAGCTGTGCTCGGTGCCCCACGGCAGCGGCAACACGAAGATCATCAGCGATCTGTGCGTGGACTTTGCCAAGGAACTGGGACTGAAGTACCGGCAGGAGCCGTGCAACAACGTGGTGATCTGGAAGCCGGCGTCCCCCGGCCATGAGAGCGCCGAGCCGATCATCCTGCAGGGGCACATCGACATGGTGTGCGCCAAGACCGACGACTGCACCAAGGACATGACCCGCGAGGGACTTGACCTGATGACCGACGGGGAGTGGATCTGGGCGGACAAGACGTCACTGGGCGGCGACAACTGCATTGCCGTGGCCATGATCCTGGCGATCCTGTCGGATGATACGCTGGTGCATCCGCCCATCGAGGCGGTGTTCACCGTGGACGAGGAGGTGGGCATGGACGGCGCCTTTGCGCTGGACTGCTCTGACCTGAAGGGCAAAAAGCTGCTGAATTTGGACTCCGAGCTGGAGGGCGTGTTCACCGTGTCCTGCGCAGGCGGCATGCACTCCGATTGCCTGCTGCCCGCAGCGCTGACCGATGCGGCGGGCATGGAGGGCTTCGGCATCACCGTGGCCGGCTTGCGGGGCGGTCACTCCGGTGCGGACATCCATCTGGGACGCGGCAGCGGCAACCGCCTCATGGGACGGGTACTGGCCACAGCGCTGGAGAAGTTCCCCGGCCTGCGGCTGGCGGCCATCTCCGGCGGGCAGTTCGACAACGTGATCTGCTCCCGCTGCGATGCGGCGGTGGCGCTGCCCAAGGGCAGCGGCCGGGCGTTCGAAGCGTTTATTCGGGAGCTTGAGGGGGTGCTGAAGAACGAGTACGCCGTCACCGACCCCGATGTGACGCTGACCTGCGCGGCAGCGGAGACGGCAAAAGCCGTGTCCGCAGAGCGCACCGTGACGCTGGTGCAGGCGCTGACGGCCATGCCGCAGGGCGTGGAGGCTATGGACACGGATTTCCCCGGTCTGGTGCAGACATCCCTGAATATGGGCGTGGTGAAGCTGGACGGCAACGGACTGCACATCGCGTTCTCCATCCGGTCGTCCATCGCGTCCCGGAAGCTGATGCTGGCGCAGCGCGTGCGGGCTGTGGCGGCGCTGGCGGGCGGCACTGTGGCAGAGCGGGGCGTGTACCCCGGCTGGCAGTACAAGAGGGAGTCGCAGTTCCGGGACACGCTGCTGGCGGCGTATAAGGATCTTACCGGTAAGGACGGCGTGGTGGAGGCCACCCACGGCGGTCTGGAGTGCGGATTGCTGATGGAGAAGATCCCCGGTCTGGACGCGGTGTCCATGGGGCCGGAGCTGCACGATGTACACTCCGTGCGGGAGCGGCTAAGCGTGCCCTCCACGGAGCGCACCTATGAACTGGTATGCGAGCTGCTGCGGCGCAGCTGTTGAATGTGACAGAAAGCTGAGAGGCGGGGGTTTGCCCCGCCTCCGTTATTTTGCAGGATTGCCCAGCAGAAAATGCACTTCTTGCGGGGCGTTCCTGCATAAAACAATTTAGCATTATGAATAGACCACCGCTGAAAAGTACCATGATACAGACAAAACTACGGATTTGCCGAAAGAAATACCGACTAAGAAAAGCGGAATGTCCGCACGGACGGAAAAATCGTTCCGCAGAAAAATGAAATTTTCCGCATTTAGATATTGCAAAAAGTTTATGCCTGCGATATAATGGCACCGTTGAACACCGCCGTGCCCGACCGGCCGGCGGAAAAAGCTGTTTTTCAGGAAGAGGAAAACAATTTATCTATCAATAAGGAGAAAGAACATGAAAAAGTTTTTTGCACTGGTTCTGGCGCTGGTCATGGCGCTGAGCCTGGTCGCCTGCGGCGACAAGAAGGACGACAGCGGCGATGTGACCGCTGAGCATACCGACACCACCACCGTGGCCGTGGGCGCGGTGATCCTGGCCCGCGACGACGTGTCCAGCGACGACGTGTACAAGTTCGTGGCGGACATCTTCGACAACGCCGCGTCCCTGACCACCAGCCACGCCAAGTACGGCGAGCTGAGTCTGGAGTACGGCGCTTCCATCACCTCCGTGCCCTATCACCCCGGCGCTGCCAAGTACTTCTCCGAGAAGGGTTTTGAGGTCGCCGCCGTGAAGGACGGCGCCGGCAACACCGACTCCCGCAACCTGCGCTTCGTCACCGGCGGCGAGTCCGGCACCTACTACGCCTTCGGCTCCGTCATCGCCCAGCACGCCACCAACAACGCCGGCGTCAACGTCGTGGGTCTGGTGGGCAACGGCTCTCAGGCCAACGTGCAGGAGCTGGTGGACGGCACCGCTGACTTCGCGTTCTGCCAGTCCGACGTGATGGCCTACGCCTACAACGGCACCAACCTGTTCGAGAGCAAGGTCGAGGGCTTCTCCACTGTGGCCGCCCTGTACATGGAGCAGGTGCAGATCGTCACCACCAACGCCAGCATCAAGACCGTGGCTGACCTGGCCGGCAAGTCCGTGTCCATCGGCGCTCCCGGTTCCGGCGTGTACTTCAACGCCATTGACGTCCTGGGTGCTTACGGGCTGACCGAGGACGACATCAAGCCCACCTACCAGTCCTTCAGCGACAGCGCCGACGCCCTGAAGAACGGCCAGATCGACGCCGCCTTCATCGTGGCCGGTGCCCCCACCACCGCTGTGACCGACCTGGCCACCACCAAGGATACCTACCTGGTCAGCCTGGACAGCGAGCACATCGCCAAGCTGCTGGAGACCTCCGACTATTACACCGAGACCGTCATCGCCAAGGACGTGTACTTCGGCGACTAAATCCTTAGCAGAAAATTGACGCTTTTCGAGGCTACGGCGGGGTTTCCCGCCGTAGTCCTCGCGCTATTCTGTAATCTTCAGGGAGAGAAACGACTATGAGCATCGACAAGAAAAAACCGGATACCGACCCGGCCGACGGCGTCAATACCGCCGCGGACGAGGCCCCGGATCTGGACGCGGTCATGCGTAAATATGACCGTGAATCCGCCACCCGCCTGTGGGAGGGTACGCCCCAGCTGATCATCCGCATCCTCATGGCCGCGTTCGGTCTGTTCTGCATCGGCATGACCCTGTTTTCCAAGGCCATGCCCGAGATCCGGCTCACCATGTTCGTGGGCTGCATCATTATCATCGGCTTCCTGACCTACCCCGCCAGCAAGCACCACGTCAGGGTCAACTACCTGCCCTGGTACGATATCGTGCTGATGGTGGTGGGCGCGGCCTGCTTTTTCTACTTCGCGCTGAACGCCATGACGCTGGTGCGCCTGTCCACCCGTATCGAGACGGTCCACGTCATCATCGGCGTGGTGGGTATCCTGATCCTGATGGAGCTGTGCCGCCGCTGCGTGGGTCTGCCTATTCTGTGCGTGGCCGGCGTGCTGATCGTGTACGCGTTCATCAACCAGCTGAGCTACGCCGGCGCGGTGAACGGTGCCACCCTGTATGACGCGCTGAAAACCATCATCTACAAGCTGTTCTACACCACCTCCGGCGTCATCGGCACGCCCATCAACGTGTGCTATACCTACATCGTTCTGTTCATCATCTTCGGCGCGTTCCTGGAGCGCACCGGCATCGCCAACTTCTTCATCAGCTTTGCCAACCGTCTGGCTGGCTGGTCCAGCGGCGGCCCGGCGAAGGTGGCTGTTATCAGCTCCGCCCTGTGCGGCATGGTGTCCGGCTCCTCCGTGGGCAACACCGTCACCACCGGTTCCTTCACCATCCCCATGATGAAGAAGACCGGCTACAAGCCCGAGTTCGCCGGCGCCGTCGAGGCCGCGGCCTCCACCGGCGGCCAGATCATGCCCCCCATCATGGGTGCGGCAGCCTTCCTCATGGCCGAGTACATGAAGCTGCCCTACGCCCAGGTGGCCGTCAAGGCCATCCTGCCCGCGCTGCTGTACTTCACCGGGATCTTCATCGCCGTCCATCTGGAGGCCAAGAAGCTGGGCCTGAAGGGCGTTCCCCGCGAGGAGCTGCCTGCGTGGCGTCTGCTGGTCCGTGACTGCTACCTGATCATTCCTCTGATCCTGCTGGTGTGGCTGGG
>OGOX01001290.1_pt1 | contig 16435 bp, 14 predicted proteins | sample 1552761 | NCBI WGS metagenome assembly OGOX01 (sample SAMEA2580212, study PRJEB22360) | human gut metagenome | biome: human gut; feature: human-associated habitat; material: faeces | place: Denmark | collected 2008/2010
CATTAGCTCAGTTGGTAGAGCACCTGACTCTTAATCAGGGTGTCCCGGGTTCGAGTCCCTGATGGTGCACCATTGTTGATTAAGCCACCGAGCTTTTTCTATATGTGGCCCGTTGGTCAAGTGGCCTAAGACTCCGGCCTCTCACGCCGGCAACATGGGTTCGAATCCCGTACGGGTCACCATTTTTTAAATTTAATATGTTATTAAACAGCCTTTCTGTTTGATATATATGTACTTTTTGGTACAGCAAAGTTGGTGTTGATTGCGGCGAGGGTCCACCCGTTCCCATACCGAACACGGAAGTTAAGCTCGCTTGCGCTGAAAATACTTGGCGGGAAGCTGCCCGGGAAGATAAGTAGATGCCAACATTTTTGCCTATTTAGCTCAGTCGGTAGAGCATGCGGCTGTTAACCGCAGGGTCGTAGGTTCGAGTCCTACAATAGGCGCCATAATTCCTGTTCAATAGGAAACTGGACGTGAAAACCCTTGATTTTTCAAGGGTTTTCAGCGTTTTATAGAGAAAATTAGAATTGTTACTTTCAGGGCAATTTTTCATCAATATTTTCGGTATAACCGGACTTGAACCTACAACTAATACCGAAAAAGAATAAAACATCGTATTAAAAACCGAGATTTTCTTTACAAAAATTATTTGTAATGGGGATCCGGTTTTTTTCTGTGCCGGAAGCCCCGAAAGGAGCTAAAAATGGAAGAAAAAATTAACAGCGGTGTTACAAGAACTGGAGAAACTGATATAAAGCTGAATTTAATAGATAGTTTCCCTAATCACCCATACCATGTATTTGATGATGAAGACATGACGGAATTGACCGCCAGCATTGAGGCTAACGGCCTGCTCAATCCCATAATTGTGCGCAGCAAAGCTGATGGTCGGTATGAATTGATTTCCGGCCACCGCAGAAAAAGGGCATATGAAATTCTAAAAATTAAAATAATTCGCGCTATTATAGTTGATGTTACCGATGATGATGCAATCATCATGATGGTGGACAGCAACTGCCAACGTTCAAAAATACTGCCAAGCGAAAAAGCTTTCTCATATAAAATGAAATTGGAAGCTATTAAAAGGCAGGGAAAGCGCAATGATTTAACTTGTGCTCAACTTGAGCACAAGTCGAAAAAGTCCAGGGAAATTGTTGGTGAGCAAATCGGAGAAAGTGCTGCACAAGTTGCACGATATATCCGATTAACGGAACTTATTCCTGAACTACTTGATTTTGTAGATAAAGGCAGGATGAAAATGCAGCCTGCTGTAGAACTCTCTTATTTGGACGAAGAGAGCCAAAGGGACTTGGTTGATATTATAGACGGAACAGAAGTATTCCCGTCTTTTTCACAAACCGTTAGAATGAGAAAAGCATTCAAAGACGGTAAACTTACATATGAACTCGTGGAAAAGATTATGGCTGAGGATAAAGCAAATCAAAAGCCGAAGTATCGCTTTTCGGTCGAAAGGCTTGGTAAATATATGCCTGCCGATTTAAATGATAAACAGGCAGAGGAATATGTCTTAAACGCACTTTCTTATTATAAAAAGCATCTTGACCGTAAAGCACGTAAGGAAATTGATAAAAAGCAATAATTTAGTAAGCCTTTTGTTTTGGCTCGTTAGGGGAACGAGCCTGAGCAGAAGGCTCTTACTCATTATGGCTTAATGAAATTTTTTAATTGGCTTGACCCACTCATACCTCGAATTTTATTTAATGCCAGTGATTCTATTTGCCGGATACGTTCCATTGTAATATTCATTTCTTTACTAATTTCCTCAAGGCTATGTTTCTCCTGTCCGCAAAGACCAAAGTGCATGATAAGAATCTGTCGCTCTCGGGGAGAGAGTTTGTTAAGTATTTTATCAATTTCCTTTTTGCGTTCCTGGATGTTAATATTAATGATAGGGTCAGCAACATTTTCATCCTTAATGGTATCTAAAAGAGTACCGTTCATTTCATCGCTTACAGGGGAGTCAAGTGAGGCTATAGTGTATTCAAGTGCCCTTAAATGTTTTACCCGTGCTATTGAAAATCCGGTTAAGGTTGCAATCTCGTCATCAGACGGATATATACTATATTTATCGTAGTATTCATCTTTTACGGATTTGATTTTCTTAAGGGCATAGCTGATATAGGTGGGTATTTTAATAAGCTTAGACTGTTCTCCGATATATGTGTATATTGCCTGCCTAATCCAGAAAACAGAATATGTAGTAAATCGAGTTCCTCGATTAGGGTTATACCTATCCACTGCTGCCATTAGACCCAAATTTGCTTGTTGCACAAGATCAAGCAAAGGTAGGCCTGTACATATATACTTAGTTGCAATAAAATAGGCAAAGCGTAGATTGCAATTAACTAATTTCTCACGAGCTTCGGTATCGCCTTCTTGGATGCGCCGGACAAGACTTAATGTTTCCTTATGGGTGAGAACAGGGAAACCTTGAATTTCATGCAGATATTGTTGAACGGAGTCAAGGCTTTTAAAAGACTCATTATTATCTGCAAGGGTTTGAAATTCATCGGATTTGTCTTCATCACTCGATTCGATATAGTTTTCTGTCAAGCTATCAGGGAATACCACCTGTATACCTGCGTTTTCAAATTCAAGAAATATATCTTCTTTTTCTTCTTCATTCAGCCGATAACGAGCAAACTTCTTCAGAATAGTATCTGATTGAATATAACCTTTCTTGCCGGATTGCTCCAGCAGCGCCAATAAGAGCTGAGCTTTCTCTTTGGCAAAGGCATCTTTTGCCGCCGGCACAATCTGACCTCCTTTCTATGTCAAGTGTGTATATAATATCACGAAAAAATCGAAATGTCAATATAAATAAATATAAAAGTGTAAAGATTTACATATTAAGGACAACAAATACACATTAAATGAAAAATAAAAGTGTATTATTTTATAAAAAGTCCTTGACATACTAAGAAACAAGTGGTATACTTATCCTGCAAATGTTTTCGGAAAAAACATTGGAGGTGCTATCATGCTTAGCGGAGCAAAACCCGTTTGCGTGGAAGTTGCACTTTATTATATGGAGAATTATCTTCTCAATGACAAGGTTGGTCGCCTTGAGAAACGGTTATTTAATTGGTGGCTTGACGAAGGATTTTTCCTGGTATCCAACTTTAAAAAGACAGATACGGGAATTAGCGGTGAGTTTATTCTGCTATTGGGCGGATCTATTTATGATGTAGCGCGAACACTTGATGAACCACAAGAGGAAACGATAGCCATAAAGGATTCAGTGCAGAGAAAGCTTGATGAAGGTTGGGATTTGATTCTTAAGGTCAAGCCTAATTATTATTTGGTTAAGGACACCGAAAATAACCGCAAACGTATTGAGGAACTCTTCAAAGGTCATATCCGCAGCTTTGATTTCGTTGAGTACAGAACGAAACAAGAAGGGGATATTACAATTCTCAAATCGATAATAATCAACGTACACAGAAAAAGGTGAATGGATGAAATCACTTTCTGCATTAATTGAACAGTATAAGAGCACACCTTCTCAGGTGCTTAAGGATGAAATTTTTAATAGAGTTATTTCTTTAGAGGATACTACCATTTTAGACCGAGCCGAATCGGATAAGGTTCTGTCTGATTGGGTTATCTTTGATTCTAATATTCGTGTAAAGAATATTGGTAATCGTAAATATAAGGTAGCCGATGTATTTTGCATTCCCGGTGGGAGTTACGTTTGTTACGCCTATATCGTTGATTTAGAGCAGTATTCCGATGAAGAAATTAACGGATACAAGTCAAACTGTATTAACTTTGCAGACCAAGCACCGGATGAAGATAGTTTTTTTGCATTTGCTGTTGCGAAAGCACATGATGCAAGTGCCACGAATACTTCCTTTTTTGCCTCGTCCTCTGCGGAGTTGCAGAAATGGTATAATCAGCTGTAAGGAGGTACGCTATGGCGGCAAAGGTTTATGTGTGCGATAATTGTGGATTTATGTTCATACGGACAGGAGAGTGTGAACAGTGTCCCGATTGCGGAAAAAAGACTGTGAGAGAAGCAGCGCCTGAAGAGAAAGAAGAGTTTGCTGAAAGGCAGAAGGAATATAACTGCTGATTAAGTATAGAGGAATCTAAATGAGCAACCCGAAGGAAATCGAACAACTGTATGACATTGCGCATGCAATGAAAAAGGCCGGTTATGACCCGTATGAGCAAATATATGGGTATTGGAAGACCGGTCAGATTCTCTATGTGACTCGAACAGATGGTGCGCGAAATAAAATTCAATGCATTTCAACGGACTCTATACGTGAATTTCTCGATTTGATAAAAAAATAACTTCCACGTTAATGTTTTCTTGAAAATCAAAATTATCCTTCCTTAGTTTTTTTATAAAACTAAGGGAGGTTTTTTTATTATGGCTGAATTTTACGAAGTCGTAAATAAAATCATTGAAAACGACCTTAACGATGAACCCTCAGAGCAGGAAGAAGTCGCAGAGGAAAGAGAAGCACAGGATAGCCGAGCTTTGTGTCTAATTCTGCCTCCATTACCTGCTGGAGCACATCACCGAACATGGCTTTCATTGCCTCCATGATTTCGGTTGTGCTCGTGAATTTCTGCGAGTTAACATACTCCTTCATTAACTCTGCCGGTGCTTTTTCCATTACTGCTCTTCCTTTCAGATTTTGAATTTTTTATATCTTAATTCTTATCTGAAAGGCTTTCTCTTATTCAGCTTTTACACAAAATTTTCGGCGGTCTCGCCATAGCCGCAATTTTAGAGCCTCTGCGTATTTTAATACGCTGGAACTGTGCGTAGAAAAAGGTGTCTTTGTGTTTGGATGTACCGTGAGCACATTGGATAAGGGTGGTTTTAAGTGTAGGATTGCCTTTTGTTGTTCTGCCACTACGACGTTTACCTGCACTTTCGTTGTTTCCTGGTGCTACACCTGCCCAAGAGCATAAATGAGAAGCCGAAGGAAATCTGCTCATATCCTTGCCAATTTCCGAAATTATGGTTTGAGCACCGATTTTACCTACACCCGGTATTTCTTCTAATGCATTTATGGCATCCTCATAGTCCTTAATGTAGTCTTTAATAATCGTATCTATGTCCTTGATTCGTTTTGTCATATCGTCAATATGGTCAAGAACATTACGAATAAGTTTCCTCTGTAACGGAGAAATTATGCCGTCAAGTGCGCTTAATATTTCTTCCGCACTGCTGTGCATTTGGTGATTCCTTATGTCATCCACAGTCTCAAGAGATATTTCTTCTCCGCTGAGTAAAAGGTCTAAGTATTTTCTGCCACTTTTACCGTTTATGTGTGTTGGCTTGCTTCCGAACTTAATATTAGCGCCTTCAAGCATTTTCTGTAAACGGTTAAGCTCACGGCTACGCTCTTCCACAAGACTTTTACGGTAACGGGATACCTCTCGTAATTCCCGTTGCTCTCGGTCAGGGATAAAGCTTGCCTTCAGCAGTCCGTGTTGTAACAGGTCTGCAATCCATTCGGCATCCTTCATATCCGTTTTTCTTCCCGGTAAGGATTTCATATGGTGTGCATTTACCACCATAGCAGGCAGTCCGGATAATTCAAATAAATTGTACAGGGGTTTCCAGTATGACGCTGTACTTTCCATAGCGATCATTTCACAATCGCTATCCAAAAGCCAGCTTGTGAGCTCTCTAAGCTCACTTGTTAACGTACCGAATTCTCGTATTTCCTTTTTTCGTCCGTCACGAAAGCAGGCTACGATCATTTTCTTATGTACGTCAATACCACAACAGCGCTGATATACTACTTCCATTATTTTCCCTCCATAGCATATTTGCAGCGAGGCTCTTTTTATATCTCATTTTACTATCCGTTCTTTCGCTCAAAAGAGCTGAACAATTCGTGGTTCGCAGAAAGAGCCTATGTAAATTTCTTGATCGGTCTCAAAGATCCAACAACATAACCTACCTTATGCTGCACTTAAATTATACCACAAATCCACCTTGTTTTCATCTGTTGTGGTGAATACGAAGCTATTCATAAAGATTTCTTGAAATAGTGATTTAAGCCATCTAAGATTCATTTTGACAATATAAAAATGATGAAGGAGGGTTTTAAATTGACTATTAAAGGTACTGTAACTAGGATTTTTGTCGAGAAAGATAGCGGATTTAAAATTGTTGTTGTTACCGTAAGAGACAAGCTTGATAAGTGTCGATACCGTACTTGTTGCAAATATCTATCATCTGTGAGGTTATATGATATTTTTCCTCACATGGCATAAACGGGTCGCACAGACCTCCGCAGTGCCAGGTAATACCTTCCGAAATAAGCTTATCCGAAAGACTGTTTTCATCGATTTCGTGTCTGTCCAGTATACGCTCGAGTGTTTTCCTAAGGTGATTTAAGTTTGCCACCTTAAAATCCGAGGATTTCATGATTTCTCTGTTATTTGCAAAGCAGTATGTGCAACCGAATGAGCATAACGAATAGGTATCTACTCTTAACGGCAGACCGCATATACCTATCTTGCTTGAAACCGTGGGCGTATTAAATTTTTTAATAGTCGTACTATGACCTCCTTTTGAAATGAATTTTTTCATATTTTGCATAGTAAAAAACGCCGTAACGCATTGAAATACATCACCTCCCGCATCAAAAATTCAGCGGTTCTTAACTTTGCCTTGAAATTATATTTATTAACAAAATTCCGTCAAGTAAATTTTGGGGATTTTTTTGAATTCGGGCAACAAAAAAGCACCCCAAAGCCTTTATTTAAGGGCTTTTGAGGTGCTGAAAAAATTTTTTATCAGACTGTTTTTGAGAGTGTTGCAAACGGTTTTAACTTAATTTCTTAAAAACTTGACAACCGAAAAATTAAAAATACAATTTCATTATCAGTCTTTAAAGGACCGAAAATAAATTTTTAAAAGGAGTTGTTTTAATGGAAAATTCAAGATTTTATTTTAAGGAAAAAAGCGTAAAGGTGGGTTGTGACCTGTATGCGGAGGTATGCTATGAAAACTTGGGCGGTTATACTAATACCGCAATTTTTAAGTTTATATCGTACAGCACCAAAGACGGCGACAGTTATTTATGGCTTACCGCAAACGGCAATGTGAATTATATGTATTTGTGTACCGATTGGAGCGGTTATTCTTTTGAGAGTAACAGATACAAAGATATATCAAATTATATAAAGAAATATATGACTGACAGCGGATATGTAATAATTAAAGATATTAAATGGGATTGGAATGCCAAAAGCATTGAAAAAATGATTAAAATAGGCAAGTTTGAACAAAGATATACTAACTGCATAACAGGAGAAGCTTGGAATGACAAATTCGAATTTTTGGTTGATACAAACCGAACGGCCGATACAGATATTTATATTTTACAGAAAAGCACCGGTAATATGCGGTTTTTAACAACGCTTACAGAAAATGACACAAACTATGCGGATTACTGCGCCGATAATATGGATGCGGCGGAATACTTCTTTGAGAAATAAAATTTTTCATTCAAATAAAGTATAATCAAAGCAGGCGTCTTTAGCAGAATAAAACTCCTTTCCGGTATCAAGATACTCCTTCATCTTTACAAGGCAGGTTGCAATGGCAATTTCCTCGTCGGAGAGCCGGAAATAGGGGAAAGGATTGGTATAAAGCACATTGCCGCCACCTGTAATGTTAAAAAGGCACATTCCGTCAAGGCTTTCTTCGGCGCCGTATGCGTTGCGGCAAATTTCAAAGCGCTGCGGAACGCCGTCTTTTAAATAGGTGCAGGTGTTGTTCACTATTTCGCCGTTTGTACCCCTTATTATTATTTGTGACGAGCGAATATCCGAAAAATACTGCTCAAACGAAAAATCGTATACTGCGGTTTTGTCTTTAAACTTAAATATCTTTATTTTTTCCTCTGCCGGTATTACGGCAGGGGATTTTAAATATCCGGTACGGCTGTTGTAACGGGTAACAGGGTCTGTAAGGGAAATTGAGGTGATTTCCGGCTTTTCAAAGCCCGTATCAAGAAAAAACCGTATAAGACTTGCGGCGTGATAATCGTGACAGCAGGAGAGCCTTACCGAATGTACCTCGCCTAAAATACCGCTTTCTATTATTCTTTTGTAGGCTTGATTTCTCGGCATAAAATGAAATTGTTCAGCTACCTGCACTCGGCCTTTCAGAGTGCCGTCGGTTACGGGCGTTTCGGTAAGCTCGGGGATATCTCTTGCGGCAAGCGTTTTAATCATTTCAGATATGTTATCCTTATTAACGCAGGAAACAATAAAATCAAAATTGGTTTTTAAAAGCTCCTCAAGCGAACTGCATATGTTAACATTATACTTATCCGCAAATTCCTTTTGCTTTTCACTGTTGCGGATGTATATGCCGCTTACCGAAAATTTCTGCGGTAAAAGCTCGGCTATTCTTAAATAAAATTCACTTCGCCAGCCGGCACCTATTATTCCGTATTTAATCATAAAAAGACCTCATTCCGTGTATTTTTTTGCAAACTGTTCTCTGTATTTCCCCGGGGATACTCCGGTAGATTTTTTAAAGGTATCATTTAAATATTGCTGACAGCCGAAACCGCATTTTTCGGCAATTTCGGTTATCGGAATATCCGTATTCCAAAGCATTTCTTTGGCGGCGGAAATTCTGGTTTCCGTAAGATATGCATGCGGCGAAATTCCGTAAGCCACACCGAAAAGATAGCGAAATCTTGATTCGCTTAGGTTGATGCTTCTTGCAATATCGGCAGTTGAAATCCGTTTTTCAAAATTGCTTTCAATAAACTTTTTTGCGCTGTGCATAGCGGAATAGTCATAATTTGTGCCGCGCTTTTTATGCTCACCGTCACGGATAATAAAGCTAAGAAGGGTAAACAGCTTGCCTGAAAACAGCAAAATATCTTTGCTTTCGCTTTCGCTTAACAGTATTATTTCGTGCATAAGCTCCCGTATTTGCTTTTTGTGCAGGGCTTCAAAGTAATGCGGCTGACGGTCTAAGATTTCGGCAAGCCTGCCTTCGGCTTCAAACTTTAAAAAGGCGGTTTTAAACGGTAGGAGACTATACCGCTTATCGCCGGCCTTTGCGATTATTATGCGGTCGGCAATAATCTTTATCTCTTCCCCATTGATGTATGTTTTCTGTCCGTCTTCCAAAAAGTATTCTATTTCGTAACATTTTGATGTTCTGGTGGGGGACACCTTCAAATTGCCGAATTCACTGCAATCGCAGTATCCGCAGTTGATTTTTTGCGGCAAGCTTAAATTGTTCATATCAAACCTCAATCGGATTTCTTAAAAAACAAGCGAATTTTGTATATACTTTTTCTAAAACATATAATACACTTAAATCATAAAAAAGTAAAGGACAAAATTTTATGAACAGTGTAAAATGCGAAATTAAAAAGCTTGTAATTCCTACATATCCGGAGCCTTCTGCGGAAGAAATGCCGATGTTTGCGGAAAACAGAGTACATCAGCGTACAAGCGGCAGACCTTACCCTAATAAGGTAGTGCTTAAGGTAAACCGTGAGGAAAAAATCGACAAAGAGTATACGGCAGTGGTGCTTGAAAACGAATATCTTAAAATAGAAATATTGCCCGAAATAGGCGGAAGGATATATTCGGCTCTCGATAAAACCACGGGCTATGATTTTTTCTATAAACAGCATGTTATAAAGCCTGCGCTTATAGGAGTGCTCGGCTCTTGGATATCTGGCGGCGTTGAGTTTAACTGGCCGTTCCACCACAGGGCTTCCGGTTTTATGCCCTGCGATTTTGTAACCGAAACATTGACCGACGGTACTGCTGTTTGTCATTTATCCGAGCATGACCCTATTGACCGAATGAAGGGTATGGTAAGCATAGTGCTGCGCCCCGGCGAAAAGCGGTTTGAGACCCGTATGCGGCTTTACAACCGCACAGATACAGCACATTCATTCCTGTGGTGGGAAAATGCGGCAGTTCCCGTGCACGAAAAATATCAGATATTTTTCCCGCAGGATGTAAGCTATGTAAATTTCCATTATTTAAAATCAAGAATTACATATCCGCTTGCCGGGGATGGAATATTTAACGGTATTCCGATGTCGGAGCCGAGGGATATTTCATATCATAAAAACACGGTTCCCGCAACAAGCTATTTTGCCGCCGCTTCGGATTACGACTTTTTCGGCGGATACGATCACGCTAAGGAATGCGGCGTCGTTCATATCGGCAACCATCACCTGTCACCCGGTAAAAAGATGTTTACATGGGGCTACTGCCAGCTTGCGAAATCGTGGGAAAACGCCCTTACCGATACGGACGGTCAGTATGCCGAGCTTATGGCAGGCTCTTATTCGGATAATCAGCCGAATTTCTCTTGGATCGAACCGTATGAGACAAAGGAATTTTCACAGTATTGGTATCCTATTTCAAAAATAGGAACGCCCACATTCGCAAATCTTGATATTGCCTTTAAAATCGACCGTGAAAAAGGTAAGATACTTGTTCAGCCTACCAAAACATATGAAAATGCGGAAATCACGGTAAAGTGCGGTGATAAGATTTTGCTTAACACTGTTTGCACCCTAAAGCCGGAAATCTGTGAGGAATTTACGGTTAAGGATATGCCCGAATATGTAACTGTAACCGCAGTATCGGGCGGTGAAACGGTAGGGGAGTATACCGAAAAGAATTTTGATAAATTCAATATGCCCGATGTTATAACCGATATGCCTTCGGCTGCGGGTATGAACAGCGCAGAGGAGCTTTATCTTGCGGGAGTTCATGTGGCGCAGTACCGCGACCCTGCCGTAGAACCGGACAGCTACTGGACGGAGGCTTTAAAGCGAGACATAAACCACATTCCGTCGCTTACAGCTATGGCTGAATATGAGTATTCCCGTTATGCCTTTGAAAGCGCAAAGAGCTATGCCGAGCGCGCGATTAAAAGAGTTACAATTTATAACGAACGGGTGCTAAGCGGCAAGGTCTACTATATCTATGCTCAAATACTTGAGGCAACGGGCGAGTATAAGAAAGCCTACGATTATTATTATAAGGCGGCGTGGGCGGCAGACAGCGTAAGTAAGGCTATGACGAGAATAGCTGTGTTTGATATAAGAAATAAGGATTATAAGGCGGCAGTAAAGCACGCCGAAACAGCACTTGATTACGGCAGAAACGACTCGCTTGCCGCTGCTGTAAAGGTAATCGCTCTTAAAAAGCTCGGTAAAGACGCAGCTGCCGAAATTACCGAGGTTCTTAAAAAGGATAAGCTTGACCATTATATGCGTTATCTTTCGGGTGCTGATGACTTTTATGATATAATGGACAGCAATTCGCTTGAAACGGTGCTTGATATTGCGGCTGATTTTGACGCTATGGGACTTTACGGTGAAAATGTAAAGCTGTTAAGCGGGCTTTTAAAGTTAAGACCCGAAGCCGCACAGCCGATGCTCTACTATGCGCTCGGATATTATAAATATCTCTGCGGCGAGGACGGAAAAGAAGATTACATTAACGGTTTTAAGGCAAATATCGGTGCGACATTCCCTGTTCGAAAAGAGGAAATGCGGATATTAGAGGATGTTATTGCAAAAACGGAAGACAGCAAGGCGAAAATGCTGCTCGGCTGCCTGCTTTACAATAAGAGGCACTATAACAAAGCGGCAGAACTTTGGGCACAATGCGATGATTATATTTCTGTTCGCAATCTTGCGGTTGCGTATTTCAGCCACTTAAACCGTAAGAGCGAGGCGCTCTCGCTTATGAAAAAAGCAATTTCCTTAGCGCCCGAAAGTGAACAGCTTATATATGAGACTGTTGTTTTAATGGATAAGCTCGGCACACCCGCAAAGGAGAAAATTGAGTTTTTAGTTTCGCACAAAATTACCCGTGACGACTGCTTTACAGAGCTTGCAAAAGCGTATAATCAGGATTTACAGCCCGAAAAAGCTATTGAAACGCTTATGAAACACAATTTTGTGCCGTGTGAGGGCGGAGAACACGCAATAGCCGATCAATATCTGTTTGCGCATTTGGTTATCGGAAGACGAGAGCTCTGTAACGGTAATACTGAAAAAGCGCTCGAAGTATTCAGAAAAGGGCAGATACTTCCGCAGTCTCTCGGTGCAGGCATTTGGAACCACTGTAAGCTTGTGCCGCTTAAATATTTCGAAGCTTTAAGTTTTGAAAAGCTCGGCCGCAAAACGGAAGCTGATGAAATATTCCGTTATATCGCAACCATAGGAATTGAGTATTTCAGCAATATGCACCTAAAGGAGTTGCCTTATTATCAGGCGTGTGCATGGCAGCATTTAGGCGAGGAAATAAAGGCGCAAAGGCTTATAACCGAATACCGCCGTGAATGGAGCGGTATTGATAAGGTGACCGATAACGGGTTTTTCGGAACAACACCGTTCTTTATCTCGTTTACAGACGACTCGAAGCAGCTCCGCCGTGCGCTTTACTGTTACCTTAATGCTCTTATCTGCGACTTTACGGGTGAAAATGAAAAAGCACAGGAGCTTATTTCGGAAAGTCTTCGCTTAAATTCCGAAAATCTGCCTGCGCTGACCTTTAAAGAGCAAGGGTTTTTGAACTGATGTCTGTCAGATAGTCTTTTAACAGTGCCAGCAATTCCGATTTATCTGGAAGCTTACATTCGGTAAGTATTCTCTTAATACGGTATTTAACGCCGCCCTCTGTAAGAAAGCATCGGCTTGCCGTTTCTTCAAGCGTTAAACCGTTTATTAAAGATGTAAGTATAAGCCTGTCGGTATCACTGCAAAAATTCAATACCTGTTCGACAGTGAGCATATCACGCATTTCGCCGTCGGCATAAAATTCGTAATCATTGTTATCGTTTTCAAGGGTTACGGTTTTGTGCCGCGGCGTTTTTTCGTTTTCATTATTCCATTTAACCGTTACCGTAATACCCGACATATAAGGGTGGGCTTTAAGCTTTTCATAAATAAATACCGCTGCCTTGCCGTATTGCTCAAAGTTCATATTTACCGAGTTTATCATATTTTTATAAAAGCCCGAAAGCTTTGTTTTAGCACAGCTTAGTATTTTAATGCTTTTAAGAGCATCGGGGTCTTTTTCGGATAAATTACGCACAAGCGAAACAGCGGCAAAATCATTTGAACATATTACCGCGTCAAAGCTTTTGTATTCCTTTGAAAATTCGTCAAAGCAGTTTGATAATGAACCGTTGTTTGTAAAAATACGCATTTTATCAAAGCCTTCGTCCTTAAAGGCAAAAAGCCCGTCAACCCTGCCTATGTCCGAAACGGAGCTTGTGTTTACGCCGTACAGGGCAACCCGTTTTTTTCCGGCTGATTTAAGCTCGCTTAAAAGGTATTTCATAGAGCCGTTTATATCCGAGCAGACACAGCTGTAATCACAACCCGGTATCTGCTCTGCCTGATTGCAAATAAGTATAGGCTTTATTCCGGCAATGTTAAGCGACGAAACCGTGCTTTTTATCCAGTTGTAGTCCGAGGCGATTATAAATACTCCGTCGCCGTTTTCTTCCACGCTGTCGAAAACCTCGCAAAAGGGTATTCTTTTTTGCCTGAGCCTGTCGGTCAGGCTTTTAAGCAGCTCCTTGCACCATATACTGCCGCTGTAAGCCGGCTCTGTTAAAATAGAAATCATATTACCACCGACTACATTATACTATCGCTTATATTTTTTGGCAAACAGAAATTTATGTTTTTTTACACACGGTTTTCTCTCTGTTTAATTTTAAGTCTGACTGTTAAAATAAAAGAAAAAAATACGGAGGGAAAGCTATGTTAGATGTAAAATGCGAAAAAAAGGGTATGATAATACCTACCTACATACCCAAAAAGGCGCACGAGCTGCCTATGTTTTTTGAAAACAAACCTTATCAGGGCGCTTCGGGCAAGGTATACCCGATACCCTACTGCGACGGTATTTCGGACGAAAAAACCGATGTGGAGTACGAAACCTATACTCTTGAAAACGAATATGTAAAAACTCAGGTCGTACCGGCGCTCGGCGGTAAGATTTTTAGAGGTTTTGATAAAATAGGAAATTACGATTTTATTTATTACAACGAGGTTGTAAAGCCTGCTTTGGTTGGTCTTGCGGGTCCTTGGATCTCGGGCGGAATAGAGTTTAACTGGCCGCAGCACCACAGACCGACTACCTTTATGCTGCTTGAAGCGGTAGAAGAGGACAATCCCGACGGCGGCAAGACCGTATGGACGGGCGAGGTCGAGCCCTTCGGCAGAATGAAGGGTATGGCGGGAATTACGGTAGATAAGGGCAGAAGCTACATAAAGGCGAAGGTTCGCGTATATAACCGCACAGCTTTTCCGCAATTATTTATGTGGTGGGCAAACCTTGCGGTACCCGTTAACAATGCATACAGGACCGTTTTTCCGCCCGATTGCGAATGGGTAAACGACCACGACAGAAGAGCGGTGCTTGAATGGCCTATCGCTAAAGGGCTTTATAAAACCGCACGCCCCTATAACTTCGGCAAGGGAACCGACCTGTCGCATTACGATGCTGTCAAGGTTCCGTCCTCTTACCTTATTTCACAGGGTCAGTCGGATATGGATTTTATATCGGGCTATGATACCGGAATAAATAAAGGTATAGCAACCGTTGCAAACCACCATATTTCTCCCGGCAAAAAGATGTGGCACTGGGGCATAGGCGATTTCGGCGATATGTGGTGCTCTAACCTTACCGATAAAAACGGCCCGTATATAGAGCTTATGACCGGAGTTTATACCGACAATCAGCCTGATTTCACCTGGATAGCGCCGTATGAAACAAGAGAGTTTGAGCAGTATTGGTATCCCGTTCGTGAGATAGGCGAGATAAAGAATGCTACTATTGACGCGGCGGTTAATGTTGAACAAAGAAAAGACGGAGTTTGCTTCGGCTTTAATGTTACGGGTGAGTTTAAAAACTGCAAAATTACCGTTACCGATAACGGCAAGGAGATTTATAGTGAAAAAACCGATATGTCGCCCGATACGGTTTACCACAAAACGCTTGAAACCGAAATATCGGATATACATAATATAAAGGTTTCGCTTACCGATGAAAACGGTAAGGAGTTAGTAGCATATATGCCGTATAAGCGTGGACAGAAACAGCCGATTAAGGTAAGAAAGCCCGTTAAGCGCCCGAGCGAGTATAAAACCGTCGAGGAGCTTTATATAAACGGTTTCCACCTTGAGCAGTACAAGCAGCATAACTATAAGCCGGAGGATTACTACCTTGAGGGACTTCGCCGCGACGCTGGCGATATACGCTGCAATACTTCGATGGGCAGACTTGCGCTTAAAAACGGCAAATTTGCCGAGTGCGTTAAATACTGCGATAAGGCAATAGAGCGTTTATGCGACCGCAACGAGCATCCTGCAGATACCGAGGCGTTTTATCTTAAGGGCGTGGCGCTTGAGTATTTAGGCGAATATGATAAGGCTTACGATATTATTTACCGTGCGGCATGGAATTATCCGCACCGCAGTGCGGCACTGTTTGAGCTTGCCTGTATAGACTGCCGAAACGGCGAGTATACAGAGGCGCTTAAAAAGCTCGATGAGTCGATAGGGCTTAACAAGGGGCACACCAAGGCGCATAACCTTGAAACCGCAATCAAGCGTAAAATCGGCTGTGAATGTGCCGAAAAGAGCGCCGAAGACGGTGTAAACGACGATAAGCTTGATTTATTTGCGCTTATAGAGTATTCGCATTTTGCGGATGTAAAGGATAAAATTGCTCAGTTTGCCGCCAAGCCCGAAAATATACTTGATGTGGCAAGGGACTATATGAAAGCGGGTCTTTGCGAGGATGCGCTTTATGCTCTTTCCTTTGCGGGGGAAGACTCTCCGCTTGTAAATTACTATAAAGCATATATTACAAGAGATTTATCGTTTATAGATAAGGCTGAAAAGGCGGATATGGGCTACTGCTTCCCGTCAAGCGCCGATGATATTGCGGTGCTTGAATATGCGGCAGAAAACGGCAAGAACGCCGCTAATGCGAACTATTATTTAGGCTGCCTTTTCTATGACCGTTTCCGTTATGACGAGGCGGCGGAGTGCTTTGAAAGCTGCGTTCGCACAACTCCCGAGCATGGAAAAGCATGGCGCAATTTGGCACTTTACCTGTTCGATAAAAAGCGCAACGGCAAAAAGGCGCTTTACTGTATGGAAAACGCGCTTAAATACCGCCCGCACGACCCGAGGCTGTTGCTCGAATACGAGCAGCTTTTAAAGAACACGAATGCGAGCATAGAGGAAAGACTTGCGGTTTACGATAAATACCCCGAGCTGTTGCGCGAGCGTGATGACTGTTATCTTGATAAGCTGACGCTGCTGTCACAGCAGGGTAAGTATGAAGAAGCCATAAATATGGCGGGTGGAAAAAACATCCATATTTTCGAAAGCCGCCTTGT
>OGOX01001298.1_pt1 | contig 16335 bp, 13 predicted proteins | sample 1552761 | NCBI WGS metagenome assembly OGOX01 (sample SAMEA2580212, study PRJEB22360) | human gut metagenome | biome: human gut; feature: human-associated habitat; material: faeces | place: Denmark | collected 2008/2010
GTTTGTACATGCTGTTAGGATATTCCCCCGGTACAGCCTGCTGTGCCCCATTTCCATTCGGCATCACTACAATCATTGGCTCTGCTTTTCCTTGTGCTATCAAATTATCCAAGATCTGTACAGCACGCCCCAGTTCACTCCAGGCATTCTCATCTCCTCCGGCCCCGTGCAACAAATAAAGAACCGGGTAACGTTTTGTCCCTTCCTCATAACCAGCTGGGGTATATACCATCATCCGACGACGTTCCATCCCCAAAGAAGGGCTCGGATACCACACCTTCGCAACCGTTCCATGAGGTACTTCCCGAACAAAATAATTCTCAGACAAAGCTCCATCCACAAGAAAATAGTTCATGTAAGTAGCTATATCACGAAGCATATATACATTGGAGGGGTCAAGCATACGCACGCCATCCACATAAAAGCAATAAGTATGCAGTTCGGGCGCAGGCAAAGCAACCGTATAGCTCCACACACCATTCTCTCCTTTTTCCATCCGTTGACGTCCTGCCATTTCTACCTCTCCCAATGGAGTCTGCTGTCGGGACTTTTCAAAGAAGTCTGTTTCTACCCATACTTCCCTGGCCTCAGGAGCCAGCAGACGAAAAGTCACAGTTTGATTCTTTACTTCGGGAGAAATAAGATCTCCCGTATTGACAGCCACAGTTTCCTGTGCCCAAGCGGAGAGCGAGAAAATACATACCGCTACCAAACTCAAAAATTGTTTCATTCTTTTCATACGTTAATCCTATTACTACGTACAAAAATAAGCAAAATCCTCATTTATTAGGATTGCCCGTCCAAGCAAATTGGCGTTACTTTGCAGCCGTTAACTAAACTATATCTTTCAACAGAATGAAAAAAAATATTGCTATTGTTTCGTTACTGGCTGTTTCTATAAAGAGCGCCTTGGCAGGTCCGGTATCACCTGAGAACTCTCTACCTAAAGATACAACAAAGGTTATTGACATAGAAGAGGTTGTGGTTATTGCTACTCCGAAGGAGAACAACCGTCTGCGTCAGCAAGCCACTTCGTCAACTTCCTTCTCACAAAGTGCAATGCGCAATAATTCGGTAACCTCTGTAAAATCATTGTCTGCACTGGTTCCGAACTTATTCATTCCAGACTATGGTTCTAAACTGACGACTTCGGTTTACATCCGAGGCATCGGCTCGCGCATCAATACACCGGCTGTGGGACTTTATGTGGACAATATTCCCTTTATCGACAAATCGGCCTTCGATTTCAATTATTCTGATATTGAACGTATCGACGTAATGCGAGGTCCGCAAGGAACGCTCTACGGACGTAATACCATGGGAGGACTTATCCGTGTGTTTACCAAATCACCGTTTACGTATCAGGGAACAGACCTTCGTTTAGGTGCTGCCACCTACAACAATTACAATGCCTCACTTACGCATTACCATCGTATTTCCAATCAGTTTGCCTTTTCTGTGGGATTATTTTATGACCATAAAGGAGGTTTCTTCAAAAACGACTATAATGGAAAACGAATTGATACGGACAATGAGTTTGGTGGACGTATACGTGCCATTTATTTGCCGACCGAAAACCTGAAGCTTGACTTTACCGTGAACTACGAATATACCAACCAGGGCGGCTATCCGTATGAATACACAGGTAAAGTCAGCGGAGAAGAAGACCGTGCCGACTACATCGGCCGTATCTCTTACGACAATGCCTGCGGATACAAACGTAACTTGCTGAACACCGGACTGAACCTGGAATATCAAGCCGACAATTTCATTCTTAGTAGTGTAACCGGTTTCCAGTACCTGCGCGACCACATGGACCTGGACCAGGACTTTACGGAGCAGAACATCTACACCATGATGCAGAAGCAGAATTCCAAGACACTTAGCGAAGAAATCGTATTGAAATCCAAACCCAGACGCCGCTGGCAGTGGACTACCGGAGTGAGCGGATTCTATCAGTGGCTGGATACAGAGGCTCCTGTCACCTTCCAGAAGGATGGAGTAAACTGGTTGAATTCTACCATCAACACAAACGCCAATAAATACATGCCCACGATATCAATGGGTCCCATGAGCATGAAGTTAAACTTCAATGACATAATTAACGGTGAACAACTTGCAATTCCAGGAAAATTCAGCACACCGATTTTGAATGGTGCCATTTTCCACCAGTCCACTTTCAACGACCTGTTCGGGCTGGAAGGACTCTCTTTCACTGCCGGTCTCCGTATGGATTATGAAAGCCTGAAACTGGATTACTACAGTGGTTGCCAATTTACACATACCTACTCATTAGGCGGAACGTTGACTCCATCCAACAAAGTAATAGAGATGATTCCGGCAAAAGAATTCAATGTAAACAACAGTTATGATGGAAAGCTGTCGCACGACTACATCCAGCTGTTGCCTAAATTCGCCTTGCAATATGATTTTGACTCACGTAACAACATCTACGCAAGTGTATCCAAAGGATACCGTTCGGGAGGGTACAATATCCAAATGTTCTCCGACCTGCTGCAAAATGACATGCAGGCAAGTATGATGAAAGACGTAGCAGGCGTAACGATTCCAGCTCTCGAATCAGCGCCCATAAAGGATGAACAGAAACAAAATATTATCGGTATTCTAAACGGTATGGCTCAAAGCCCGCAAACAGACGTAAAAGCAGCCACGCTCTACAAGCCGGAGTATTCATGGAATTACGAAATCGGATCTCATCTGACTTTGTTCAACGGAAAGTTACAAGCCGACCTCTCAGCTTTCTACATGGACACTCGCGACCAGCAGTTGTCACGCTTTGCAGAAAGTGGATTGGGACGTATCACGGTAAATGCCGGAAAGAGCCGTAGCTTAGGTGCGGAAGCCAGCTTACGCGCACAGCTCACTGACCAGTTCAGCCTGAACGGAAACTACGGATATACATACGCCACCTTCACTGATTATGTGATAAGTGAAACAGAGAATTATAACGGCAACTATGTCCCCTTCGTTCCTAAACATACATTTGCCGTAGGCGGACAATACATTTTCCCGCTGCGCAAGAACGCTATTCTAGACAACATCACCCTGGATGCCAACTATCGCGCTGCAGGCCGTATCTATTGGACAGAACAAAACAATGCCAGTCAGGCACTTTACGGCACACTGAACGGCCGACTCAGCTTGAACAAGGGTAACGGACAAATCGGTTTCTGGGTAAACAATGCCTTAAACAAAGATTATCAGGCGTTCTACTTTGAAACAATGAGCCGCGGCTTCGCGCAAAAAGGACGTCCCGTACAAGTGGGAATTGACATCCGTTGCCGCTTCTATGTGCTCGTTGGCCGTTCCGCTTCCTTCGTTCGGATCCATTCCGTTGCAACTGCGAGCTGTTACTCCGATAGGATCGAGCCAGTATTTGAGCTGCTTGCTACTATCGGCCGGTTCGGACCAGCTTTTTTGTATGGAGAAAAAGAAGTCTTCGACCGGATTGAGACAGCTGGAAGCACCGCCTGTCAAGCCTCCGATGATCCGGTTGTCGCTATCAAAAAGGGGAGAACCGGACGAGCCTCCGGCTGTACATCCTGTCGCCCAACGGGCTACCTTCCAGTGTGAATTTTCATTGAAGTCGGTAACCTGTATTTTATAGGTCGTCAGCTCTACGTTTCCTTCGGCGAGGTTAAGCCTCTTGAGCGATCCACCCGGATGGTGGATACACGTATAAGGAGCTGTCCCCGCATCCAGAGCGTTCCAGCCGGCATAATAGGCTCGGTAATCGGCGGGTGGTGTGTCCTGCAATTCCAGTAATGCCATATCCGTTGATTCATTCACAGCCCGGAAATGGGCCGAAGCGATTGTCTGGTCAGTACGTCCAGGTTCAACCGGACTGCATTGGGGGCTGTTGTAATTGAAGTAACAGACAATATTGCCTGCCACCTCTTCATAATCTGGGTTTTTGATCTGGAACTGGTTATTCAAGCAATGCGAGGCTGTAAGGAGGTAAGGTTTTCCGTCGTTAGCCGTGTTGTTGACAAGCGTTCCCGTGCAACCGGTCGTCCCGTTGATAATCATCAGGACTACGCTGCGTTCGATAGCGTCGTAACGGGTTGTCGAATCCTGGTAGCAGGCGATGACCGGCATACATCTGAAAGCCGCAAAGTCGGGCTGCGGTTCCGAGAGTCTGAGGTTTCGATAGCCGTGGTTCACCTCGCCGACCGCGAGTTTTCCAGAGAAAGCGGTTTTCGCCGGTTCTTGGTATTCGATGATCAACTCGTCTCCCTGGATCGAGGCCACGGGCAGAATACCACGTTCCGAATTGTTCAGGTGGTTGAACGAGCCCAAGACTTCCGATTGGTCGCTATTGTACAGGAATACGCGTGCGCCTTCGGGCAGATGGTATTTACTGAACATTATATTGAGGGAGAGCGCACCTTCGGAACGTATCCCGAGTCGCCAGACCTTTGTCCCGTCGGACAGGGTGAAATGGACTCCGGAATTCTCCGGCGTATAGTCTGTCACGAACTTATAGGCAAAGCGGAATCCATTCCGTAGGCCGGTTGCTTCTAGCGAATCGAGCCGGAGCTGTTCCGCCAGGTCGAATGGGGGCATTGTAATAAACATATCCTCTGTCAGGCTTTTGGTGGCCGTGAGAGGGAGTGGCTGTCCTCCGTGACTGATCTGTGCCTTGACGGAAACACCGAGAAACAGGCATAATCCGAAATATATTATAATAATAAGATGCTTTGCCATAATAGCGACAAATATACGATTTTAGGAAAATAATCAGCTATTTCAGATTCATTTTAAAATTGCTCCTGATATTTGTCCTGTCAAAAGATTAGACAGATAAAAAGTAGAACTATAAAAGATGAATGAAATGAAGAAAATTTTAGCACTGTTAGTTTGCCTGCTTACCATAAGTACGGGCGTTCGCGCGGACGATGACCGTCCGGTTCGTTTCGACCAGCTGCCCGCTAAGGCACAGGCATATGTAAAGAAATATTTCCCACAGGAAAAGGTGGCGCTGGCAAAGATGGAAAAGGATTTTTTCGACAAGAAGTATGAAGTGATTTTTGCCAACAGCAGCAAAGTGGAGTTCTTTAAGGACGGAACTTGGAAAGAAGTGGATTGCAAGTATTCCACTGTTCCCGAAGCTGTCATTCCCGAAGCCATCCTACGCTATGTAAAGGCTACTTATCCCGATCATAAGGTCGTTAAGATCGAAAAGGAAGACCGGGGGTATGAGGCGAAACTTGCCAACGGTATGAAGCTGGAGTTTGACAATAAGTTTAACTTGATAGATATAGACAATTAATTAAGAACCGATTTTAAATAGAAATGGTATGATTAAAAATGTATTTTTACTTGCGGCACTATCTCTGTGCCTGTTCCAAAGTTGTGACAATGATGATAACGAACCGGTTCCCGGTTATGTGAGTGCCGAAACCAAAGCTGCTTTTGACGAAAAATATCCTGCGGCAAAAGATGTGGAGTGGGAGACGCGTAACGATTATTTGATTGTGGATTTCAAACAAGATAAAGTAGAGAAGGAAGCTTGGTTCGACAATAGCGGAACTTGGTATATGACGGAAACGGATATCCCTTTTGCACAGCTTCCCGATGCGGTGAAGACTGCTTTCCAGCAAGGTGAATATTCGACTTGGAAAGTGGACGATGTGGATATGATCGAACGCCGGGATGTCGAGACCGTCTATGTGATCGAGACGGAACAGGGCAATAGTGAGGTGGATCTTTATTATTCTCCGGACGGTATCTTGGTGAAAACCGTTCTCGATGCGGGTGGGAACGATGGATATGAAGATTTCATCCCGTCACAGCCTTCCTCTTCCGTAGATGCTTATGTCAAAGAACATTATCCTTCTGCCCGTATCTTGGATATCGACCGGGAAAAAGGTGTTACGGAAGTTGAAATATTGGATGGAACAGTTTGCCGCGAACTCCTGTTCGACGATGGAGGCGCTTGGATGCAGACTAAAACGGAACTTCGTATTACAGCGCTGCCGGACGCGGTAATGGCTGCTATCAAGGCTTCGCAATATGCAACCTATAGGATCGACGATGCTGATTTCATCGAGACTCTGACTGGCGAATGGTATCTCGTTGAACTAGAATCCGGCAAGCAGGAAGTGAAACTTCGCATAGACGCTACCGGAAAGATATTGTAGAAACCTACCGTTATCGCTTTCAGGTTCGTGAGAGAAAATTGGACATGGTATCCGGTATATCGGAGATAATCCGGCTTTGTTTTCCAGCCACCAAACAGGTGATAGCCCGTTCCCATGTCCAAAACTTAGTATTTGCAGTCGTGTAGGAGATGTGCAGTAGCATCCAAGGTAATTAGTGCTTCGGAGAAACGGACGCATGTTGCTTAATCCAATTCCAGCCTGATGACCGTTCCGTATGAAGGGACATTTTTGAATGCTTCTTTCAAGTCATATTCTCCGGCATAGACACGGGCACAGGTCAAGACTCCGCCATGTGCGAAAATGCATACTTTCTGCAGGTCACTTTCTCTTATTTCATTTAGGAAATGACTGACACGGGTATATTGATCTTGCAAGGATTCGCCCGAAGGAGCCGGAACATTGATCCAGTCGTTGAACCAGGCTTCCGATCGAGGATCGGAGGATAGTTCATCCCAAGATTTCATTTCCCATTCCCCGAAGCTGATTTCCTTAATGCGGTCTTCCTTTTCTGCGTCCGGGTAGCCGCAATAGGCGGCGAGGCGGGGACAGCGTGTAAGCGGGCTGCTCCACACTTTGTCGAATGTATGGCCGGATAAGTTTTTTTTTACGGCTTCGGCTTCATCTTCGAATGAAGGACGAAGGGGAACATCGGTTTGTCCGTATGCATAGCCGGCGGGAATGTCGACGGATGTATGTCTGACCAGATAAATTTCCATGTAATATATGTTTTATATGATTGTCGTATAAATAACGGCTATCCCTAAATAGAAACTCAGTTCGCAAAGCAAAAATGTTGCTCCGCAGCAGTCACCTGTATAGCCTTGTATTTTCTTTTTCATTAGAGAGGTGAGAAAATAAAAGACAAGAACAGGCAGTAGACCTGCCAGGAGATAAACGGGTTCCGGCAGCCAGAACATCGGAATCAGAGCGGAGAAAAGGCAACATGTATATTCACTTGTAGTCATCCGGCTGTAGACCGTTTTGTTTTTGGCCTCTTCTTCCTTGCGTGCGTAGGGAAGCCTATTGATGATCATTCCGGCAACTCCTTTGGAAAAAGGATCGCCTGCCAGTATCGCACTTCCGGCAAGAGTCAGTGGCAGGCTGCTCAACAATGTATATAGAAGTGCAAAATAAAGAATCAACCCGATCACCCCGTAGCTTCCTATATGTGAGTCTTTCATAATTGAAAGGATACGTTCGCGCGAAGTCCCTCCCCCGAAGCCGTCGAAAAAGTCGGCAAGTCCGTCTTCATGTAGGCAACCGGTTATCAGCAGCCGGGTGACGATTGCCAATAGTACGGCAACACTTGCCGGCAGTATCAGTGAAGCTGTGTAAAGTACGATTACGGAAAGCCCGGCTGTGAGCCAGCCGACTAACGCCCAGCGGCTGACTACATTCTTGAAATATTCCGAAGGAACTTCAGCCAGTCGCCAGAATGGTAGCCGGGTGAAAAATATAAAGGCGGCAAGGATACGGAGCATGGATTGGAAATTAATAATTAAAAAGAAGTTAGAAATATTTGGTGATGGAGGCTTGCTGGAAGCTGTGCATCTCGTTGATCATGCGGACTGCCGAGTCCACAATCGGATAGGCGCATACGGAGCCGGAACCTTCACCCAGGCGTAAGCCGAGATTTAGCAACGGCTTGGCTTGTAGGATATCCAGTACACGTTTGTGTCCGGCCTCGTCTCCGCAGTGTCCGAATATGCAGTAGGGAAGCATTTCCGGATACAAGTGTGAAGCAGCCAGTACGCAGTTTGTCATGATAAAGCCATCTACCAGAATAACCATCTTCAATTCTGCCGCGCGGAGCATGCCTCCCACAGCCATCACCATCTCGTAGCCGCCGAAATAGCGGATTACATCCAACGTGCTGTTGTCTCCCTTGTAGTTCTCGAGTGCCTTTCTTAAGATATTATATTTATGTTTGACCCCTTCGTTATCCAAGCCGCTTCCGGCGCCTACGCAATCGACCAGTGGAATCCCTGTCAGGCAAGTCATCCACATACTTGACGCAGCGGTGTTTCCGATTCCCATCTCACCAAAACTGATCACGTTGCTCCCTTTGTCGTGGCAATCCGTGACAATGTCGGCTCCATATCGGATGGCCAATTCCATTTCATCCTGTGTCATGGCTGCTTCATACAGGAAGTTGCGGGTCCCTTTCCTGATTTTCCGGTCGATCAACTCTGGGATGGCAGGGAAATCGAAATCCACACCACCGTCGACTATCTTGATTTCGAAGCCGTGCTGGCGTGAAAGGAAACAGATGCCTGCTCCCCCGTTCAGGAAGTTGTGTATCACCTGGCGTGTTACTTCTTTGGGTGATTTGCTGACGCCTTCGTCGGCGATCCCGTGGTCGGATGCGTATATAACGTTGACCGGATGATGGAGCACCGGGGATAATGTTTGTTGGATCAGACCGATTTGAAGTGCAATTTCTTCAAGCGTACCCAATGACCCTTTGGGTTTCGTCAGATTATCGATTTTGTCCTGCAGGGCTGTGGCAATGGCGATATCAGGTTTTTGAATGTTGAAAGAGATCATGGTATAGTGTTTTTATTATTTTACCTTCATGGGAATACCGCTCACCATGAAGACAACTTCGTCGGCACGGGATGCGATGTATTGGTTTAACCACCCTTGCAGGTCCGTGAACCGGCGTTGCACCGCATCGGGAGAAACACCGCCTAACCCGATTTCGTTTGTAACGAAGATCAGATAGGCGTCCTGCTCTGTCAATTTATTAAATTCTTCTTTTAACTCGACCAGGGAACGGTTCGTGTCACCTTCATTGTCGAAGAAAAAGTTTGTACCCCAGAGGGTGACACAATCGATAACGACCACACGGCCGTTCAGATCGTGGCGGCTCAGGTATTTCTCTTCTTCGATATTCGTCCATTCCGGTCCCCGGTCGGCCTGATGGCGAAGTACACGCTCGCGGAACTCCTCGTCCCAGACACGTGATGTCGCCAGGTAAACCGGATTAGCTGTCAGTGACAAAGCAAGTTTTTGCGCATATCCGCTTTTTCCGGAACGTTGGCCGCCTGTCACTAAAACGATATGCTTTTTTCCCATTGTCTTATTCTCCTTTCGGTTTATTGCGGGCGGCAGCGCGTTTTGCCTTGTTGAGCGGGTTGTTCTTGCTTGTCTTGCGCAACGCAGCCGATTTTGGAGAAGAAGCCAAGCGTTGTGCAACGGCCGACCGTCCTAATGATTTGCCGAATTTGGGGCGCAAAGCCTCTTTCAGCATCTCTTTGTCGATGCCGGATGCCTTTGTCTCTTTTCTCGGACTTTCTCCATTGCGTGCAGCATGGCGGGCGGCTGCATATTTATTGTATTTTACATATTTGCCGGGGCGTAGGCCTTTTGAACCGGTTGCAGGAGAAGCCGCCTTCTTTTCGGAAGTCGCCGTAGACAAAGGCTTTGTCTTCTTCGCCTTTTTTTCTTGTCCGGCAAGTTCCAACTCTTGGATATTGATCCGTGCGGAAGATGTTTGTTTGCCCGTGTTCTTTCCGATTTTAATTTGTATGTCATCCAGCATGACGATATCGGCTTCGGTTACTTTCTGCCCGACTTGAGGTAGGCTGCCATTTACGGTGACACGTCCTTCTTCGATGAATTTGTCCGCTTCCCTGCGTGAACAAAGGCCGGAATCACTGATGAGTTTATTTAATCTTACTTCCATTCTGTACATCTTTATTTAGTGGATAATTATTGATATTAAACAAACAATAAGCCCCATGGCAAGTTCGGCATTGCTGTTTGTTTTGATGGCAATCAACATGTCTTCTGTTGTGAAAGTCCGTTCGTTGGTTCCGATATAAGGTTTTTCTACCGGCTTCCCGAAATAATCGTGGGTTCCTCCGAAACGGCAATTCAATATAGCGGCAAGGGCAGATTCCGGATAGCCTGAGTTCGGGCTGGCATGAGCCGGGCCGAAGCGCTTAACGAAATCCGTTTTGTTCAAGTTGCCGGAAACAGCCAGCATCAACCATGCTGTCAACCGGGCAGGGATATAATTGGCAAGATCGTCGAGCCTTGCGGCAATCTGCCCGAATTCTAAGTAACGTTCGTTTTTGTAGCCGATCATCGAATCGAGCGTATTCACCATTTTGTAAGTCATCATGCCGGGAAGTCCGAGCAGGGCAAACCAAAACATGGGAGCTATCACTCCGTCGCTCAGGTTTTCCGCGAGCGTTTCGAGAGCGGCGGCCCGTATCTCTTGTGGGGAGAGACGGGAAGTGTCGCGGCCTACGATCCGCCCGACCTGTTTGCGTCCTTCTTCCGTGCTGCGGTCTACTGCTTCGAAAACGGCTTTCACTTCTTTGACCAGCGTTTTTCCCGCCAGGCAGTAAAAGACGCCTATCCCGGATAGAATAGATGCTACTATCGGGTGAAAGTATCCGGCAAGCGCCAGTATCCGTTCGCAGAGCAAATACGTTCCGGCAACCAGTATGAGTGCCATGACGCCTCCTTTGACAGCCCGGTCGTTTCCTTTGTTCAGCGTCTTCTCTCCTAAAGAAATCACTTTGCCGAAACCAACAACCGGATGTGGCCATCCTTCAGGATCACCCAACAAGCGGTCTGCCAGCCATCCGCCGATGAACGGGAAGGCTTTTGCCATATAAAACGATTGATGGAACCAATAATACATAATAGTGGCAAAGGTAAAAATATAATTTCAGTTATGGAATCCATCGCCTATATTCCTTATGATTTATCGAGGTAAAATTGAAGGAGGAAGATATGCTCTTCACCCTGATACCGGTAGGAGATGTGCAACCCGTATTGACGACAAATCGCTTCGGCTATGGCGAGGCCGAGTCCGGTCGATTCCTTTTTCTTGCTCCCCTGGTAGAAACGTTCGAAGATATGCTCGCTGTCGAGAGGTACGGTTTGCCCTGTGTTGGCGATAGTCAGCGAGTCTGCCTGGATCGTGACACGGACGTGTCCTTTTTCCTTGTTATGGATAAAAGCGTTTTTCAGCAGGTTGGAGATGAGTGACTCCGCCAGTGTCTCGTTCATCGTTATCTTCAGTAGGCCCTGTTCCTCCAGTGAGATCTGGGCTTTGTAGTGGCTGAATATCTCTTTGTAATCATCTAACAGCCGTTTGACGATGCTGTTGATTTCGACCGGACGGCTGTCGGTGAATTGTCCGTTGTCGATCCGGGAGAGAAACAGCAGGGATTTATTCAGCCGGACGATGTAGTTCAGTGTATGCTTGGTCTTGAACAGTTCTTCCATTTGTTCCTCCGTCAGTTCCGTATTGTCGAGCAGCCATTCGATACGGTTGTTGCAAACGGCAAGTGGTGTCTGAAGTTCGTGCGATGCATTGCCGATAAATTGCTTCTGCTGTTTGAATAGTTGTTCCGAGCGTTCGACGGCTTGGGCTGCTGCTTCGTTCAACCTGCGGAATTCCGGAATACGGGTGTCGTTGGGAACAGGTCCGTGCTGTTTGCCCGGCAAATAACTGTCCAGCCAGTTCAGTAGCGCGTACAACGGGCGCAGGCTCCGATAGAACACCCAAATGCAGACCGTAAGCAGGGTGACCAGTAAAACAATATAAAGAAAGAGAATCCAGTTGGCGACGGCCTCACGTAAATCTTCTTTTTCAAAAGAGGGAGTCGAGACTTCCAGTAGGAAATAATTGTCATCTTTATCGGCGAAGATGGTCCGCAGCACACGTGCCGGTTCAGTCTCTTCCTTTTCCTTTATATATATGTCGGCATCGTAGTATTCGATCGCCGGGTATTGTCTGGCTTCTTCCCTTGTTATGGGACGGATGGAATAGCTGTTGTTACTCCCGTCGTTTTTCGAAGGAAGCTCTTTGCCGGCAAGCGAACGGATGATGATCGTCTCGGAGTAGTCTTCCAGCGCGTCGTCTACTTCATCGTTGATCTCGTCGATCATGGTGAAATAAAAGAAAACCGTCCATACCGTCAGGACGGCTAGCAATGCCAGGGATAGGCGAAGCAATATACGGTAAATCAATTTCATATTTGTTGTGCCTTATTCCTCTTCGTTGATGACTAATTTATATCCGAAGCCATAGATAGAGCGGATTTCAATTGTCGCGCCTGCCTTCTTTAGCTGCTGGCGCAGATTCTTGACTTGTGCATAGACGAAATGGAAACTGTCCGCCTGATCGATATGGTCGCCCCAGACGGCTTCGGCCAGTACGGCCTTGTCAATGATATGGTTCGGTCGGTTGGCAAAATAGAACAGGATGTCGTATTCTTTCTTGAGAAGTTCCAGTTCCTTGTCGTCAACGAATACCCGGAAACTATCTGGTTCGATCCGTAGGTTTCCCAGCCGTAGGGAACGCGAACCGTCGCTGCGTTGTCGTCTCAGCACACTTTTGATACGGGCGTTTAGCTCGGCCAGGTGGAAGGGTTTCGGGAGATAGTCGTCTGCTCCCTGTTCCAGCCCCAGGACTTTGTCCTCGATGGAGTCGCGGGCAGAGATGATGATGACGCTCTCACGCTTCTGCTGTTCCTTGAGCATCTCCAACAACTTCAAACCGTTCCCATCTGGCAACATGATGTCGAGCAGGATACAGTCGTAGCTGTAGTCCGCTATTTTCAGGCTCGCTTCATGGAAGGTGCCTGCCGTTTCCACTACATATCGCTCTTTTGCCAGTGTTTTCTGCATCAGTTCCCTGAGCGAAGGTTCGTCTTCAACTATTAATATCTTCATAAATATAGCCTTATCAGTATCCAAAGATACGAAGTGAATTTAAAATAAACTTGAAATGATCATTTTAAAAAGGCAAACAACCGTCGAATCTCATGATTTTTATATAAGTTTGCCTGTCCGTATCGAGGATACGATTCAAAAACCAATATTATAAATTAAAATACAAACGCTATGGCAACAACTCCTTTCAAGTATCAGGCTCCGTTCCCATTGGGTCCGGATACAACAGAGTATTATTTGCTTACAAAAGATTATGTTTCGGTTTCCGAGTTCGAAGGAACCCCGGTTCTGAAAGTAGAGAAAGAAGGTCTTACGGCAATGGCTAATGCCGCTTTCCGTGATGTTTCCTTTATGCTTCGCCGCTCGCACAACGAGCAGGTGGCTAAGATCCTGAGTGATCCGGAAGCAAGTGATAACGATAAATATGTAGCGTTGACTTTCCTGCGTAACGCAGAAGTTGCTGCTAAGGGTGTACTTCCTTTCTGCCAGGATACCGGTACGGCTATCATCCACGGCGAAAAGGGACAGCAGGTATGGACTGGCTACTGCGATGAAGAGGCACTTTCGTTGGGTGTATATAAAACCTATACGGAAGAGAACCTGCGCTATTCGCAGAACGCTCCCCTGAACATGTACGACGAAGTGAACACCAAATGCAACCTCCCCGCCCAGATCGATATCGAAGCTACGGAAGGTATGGAATATAAGTTCCTGTGTGTGACAAAGGGTGGCGGTTCCGCCAATAAGACTTACCTGTATCAAGAAACAAAGGCGATCCTGAATCCCGGCACTTTGGTCCCCTTCATCATCGAAAAGATCAAGACATTGGGTACGGCTGCTTGTCCCCCTTATCATATCGCAGTGGTTATCGGCGGTACTTCTGCCGAAAAGAACCTGCTGACGGTGAAGTTGGCTTCTACACATTATTATGACGAATTGCCTACGACTGGCAACGAGTATGGCCGTGCTTTCCGGGATATAGAACTGGAAAAAGAAGTGCTGGCCGAAGTGCACAATATCGGTTTGGGAGCACAATTCGGCGGAAAGTATCTGGCACATGATATCCGTATCATCCGTCTGCCGCGGCACGGCGCTTCCTGTCCGGTCGGTTTGGGTGTCAGTTGTTCGGCCGACCGTAACGTGAAGTGTAAGATCAACAAAGACGGTATCTGGATCGAGAAGCTGGACAGCCATCCGGGCGAACTGATCCCGGCAGAACTGCGCGAGGCAGGCGAAGGCGATGCTGTCAAGATCAACCTGAACCAGCCGATGACAGAGATCCTGAAAGAACTGGATAAATATCCGGTGGCTACCCGTCTGTCTCTGAATGGTACGATCATCGTAGGTCGCGATATCGCTCACGCCAAGTTAAAAGAACGTTTGGACCGTGGTGAAGACCTACCTCAGTATATCAAGGATCATCCTATCTATTATGCCGGTCCGGCCAAGACTCCGACTGGTATGGCTTGCGGTTCTATGGGTCCGACGACTGCCGGCCGTATGGACCCGTATGTCGGTTTGTTCCAGAGTCATGGCGGTAGCATGATCATGTTGGCGAAAGGTAACCGTAGCCAACAGGTGACGGATGCTTGCCAGAAATATGGTGGTTTCTATTTGGGAAGTATCGGCGGCCCGGCTGCAATTCTGGCCCAGAACAACATCAAGAGCATCGAATGTGTGGAATATCCCGAATTGGGCATGGAAGCGATCTGGAAGATCGAAGTGGAAGATTTTCCAGCATTTATCCTGGTAGACAACAAGGGTAACGATTTCTTCAAACAGATCAAACCGCGTTGCACTTGCAGCAAGTAAGACGTGCTTTGCATTCATATAAAAAGGGAGGGAGTGAAAAAATCATTCCCTCTTTTTATAGAGAGCCGTTATGTGTAGTCTGATACCTTTATAGATGCGGTTTTCGTTAATTTTTTCTGTTTCGATGGTAATTGTATCGAAATGGATTCTGTATTCTTTACTGGTTATGCTACATATTCTATATAGTATACATTCAGTTTCTGTTGATTATCTCACCCAATTTTACAGCTTCCGTAGCTGATAATACAGATAGTAGTTGCTTCGTCCGTATTTCTTTCAGACCGAATAGGCAAGAGTATGGGTCGGCGGGTCGAACTTGTCCGGTTGGCGTTTGTCCGGAAGCGATGCTTGTCCTTTCCAAAAGGATATAGGCTTGCTTGGAACAGGCTATACCTTTTTTGTTTACAGCCTATATCCTTTTTCCGGATAGGTTATAGGCTATTTTGATTAAATGTTGCGGATAGTTATTGCTTTCTCATTCACCTATTTATTCTGTACTTTGTTTTTTTAATGCTTATAAAAGGTGAAGGCAAGTGTTTTTGGGCCTTCACCCTGGGGGTGCTTGAAATATATGGTATACAGATAGAAGGTGAAGGATAAAAAGAGTGTTGCGTATAAAAAACAACTCCCGTCCCCCAAAATATGGAGCGGGAGCTGTTGGGAAATTATACACGTAGGTGTTTACCGATTCTTAATCCTGGCGTTCGCGGCGAGGACCACGGTCTCCACGATCCTGACGGGGGCCACGGTCTCCACGTTCCGATCTCGGACCACGTTCTGGTCTCGGCGGGCGTTCTTCGTAACCTTCTGGTTTCGGCAGCAGCACTTTGTGGGATAATTTGAATTTACCAGTCTTGGCATCGATGTCTACCAACTTGACGCTGATAGTGTCGCCTTCTTTCAAACCTGCCTGTTCAACTGTTTCCAGACGTTTCCAGTCGATTTCGGAAATGTGGAGCAAACCGTCTTTACCCGGCATGAATTCAACGAATGCACCGTAAGGCATGATAGAAGAAATCTTTCCTTCGTAGATTTCGCCGATTTCGGGAACGGCAACGATAGCTTTGATGGAGCGGATAGCGGCATCGATTGTTGCTTTATTCGTTCCGGAAATTTCGATTTTACCCACTCCGTCTTCTTCTTCAATTGTAATAACGGCACCTGTCTTTTCCTGAATACCTTGGATGATCTTGCCGCCCGGGCCGATTACCGCACCGATAAATTCTTTACCGATTGTCATCGTTTCGATTCTCGGAGCATGAGGTTTCAGATCCGGACGAACTTCTGGCTGAGCTTCCATTATCTTGCCCAGAATGTGCATACGGCCTTCTTTTGCCTGTGCCAATGCGTTTTCAAGAATTTCGTATGACAGACCGTCTACCTTGATATCCATCTGAGTGGCAGTGATACCGTCTTTTGTTCCTGTTACCTTGAAGTCCATATCGCCCAAATGGTCTTCGTCTCCTAAGATATCGGACAGGATAGCGTAGTTCTGGCCTTTGTTTTCAGAGATCAGCCCCATTGCGATACCGGATACCGGCTTCTTCATCGGAACACCTGCGTCTCTCAATGCCAGCGTTCCGGCACATACGGTTGCCATTGAAGAAGAACCGTTAGACTCTAAGATATCGGAAATCAC
>OGOX01001307.1_pt1 | contig 16292 bp, 16 predicted proteins | sample 1552761 | NCBI WGS metagenome assembly OGOX01 (sample SAMEA2580212, study PRJEB22360) | human gut metagenome | biome: human gut; feature: human-associated habitat; material: faeces | place: Denmark | collected 2008/2010
GGTTAATACTTTGTTTCTGCAGATAGCTAACATTTTTTGTTCTTCTTCCAGATTTAAACCTTTACTTTTCTCATACCTGCGCAGCACTACGCTTTGATTTTTGATTTTTGCACTTAAAATTTTCATAGCAAGTTCCACAGCAAAACCTGTATCATAGAGTGCACATTGTTTTCTCTGACGTTCTACATTGACGTGACCTGTTGAGATTAATCTGCCAAAATATTTACCACCTTTTGAAAAGTAACTTCCAGAAATCCGGTACAAGAAGAGAGGATCTGCATACATTCTTCTGCACACTGTGTCGTCATCTGGGATTGCCCCATAATTGTAATTCCATCCAGAGATTCTATGGGAAGCATTCGTTTCGAACCATCTTTTTGTTTTACAGTACAGCAGTTACCTTCTATTCCTATTGTTGCACCACTGTCATTTACATATAAAAGACTCATGATATCACCTCTGTTTCTCTAGTAACAATTCACTTTATTGCCAAATGTAACTGTTTCTAGATTTGAATACGAATTTCCATCCCCTATCGGGGAGCTACGTTTCACAATAATGTTTGATGAATTCGACAAGACATTCGGTGGAGTGTTTCCGTCCCCTATCGGGGAGCTACATTTCTCAATTTTGATGTTAATTACAGCAAGAGTAATCTTACATATCCTGCAACGCTATTACAGATTGTACAGGATGCATGTAGGTGCTGCGGTGTGACTTTAGCAACAGATTCTCTACAGTTTGAGTATTACAATTATGTGATTCAGAAAAAACAAGATGATAACACTATGACATTCCGTGATGTTTTGACGTGGGTTGGCCAGATTTCAGGGCATTTTTGGAAATGTAATAAAAGTGGTCAGTTGTCAGCTGGTTGGTACAATATGTCAGATCTGTCCGCTGGTAGGAATATACATACCTTACAGACAAATGTTGTCACGGATGTAAACGTTGACATGGATGATGTTGTAATTACATGTGTAAGAATCGTAACTGAAGATGAAAATTCTAATCAGGTAACTTTTCAGTCTGGCTCAGATGGGTATGCAGTTGTTATCGACAGCAATAAATTTATCAATAAGGATAATGCAGCTGAAATTGCGTCAATGGTTGGTGGACGTGTTGTTGGATTGAGGTTCAGACCAATGACTGTCAGTTCATTGCAAGACCCTACGATTGAAGCAGGGGACGGGGCAATAGTATATGACCGTAAATTAAAGTCATATAAGACTTTTTTTACAAACGTTGTATTTTCTATTGATGCAGATAATCAAATGTCAAATGACGCAGAATCAGCACTGCGTAACAGTGCCGAAAGATTTTCAGAAGCATCAAAAATTTATCAGAATCTGAAAAAACATTTAAATAAAAATAAAACTGAATGGGAAAAAGCAATGGAAGAACTGGAAAAGGCAATGAAAGAGCAAGTGGGCCTTTATCCAGTTATTAAAACACTGGATGATGGAAGCAAAGTATATTATATGTGTGACCATCAGACACTGGAAGAATCCCAGGTTGTGTTTGAACTTAATGGAAAAGGTTGGGCGGTAAGTACAGACGGTGGAAGAACATGGAACGCAGGTTTACTTGTGGATGGTACCATGATAACAAAGATTTTGAACAGTATTGGAATTAATGCGGATTGGATCAATACCGGGGCTTTTACCGTCCTTGATTCTGATGGAAATATCATGTTTAAAGCTGACACTGCAACCGGGCGTGTGGATATTGTAGCAAATTCTTTTCAATTGAGGGGGAAAACTCTTGAAGAGATAGCGAAAGAATCAACAAAGAATTACGTTGACGCAGTTATTGGGGATAAGATAAAGGATATAAACACACAGTATTTTGATTCCTATGACCCTACGCTTACCAATAAGCCAGCGTCAGACTGGACTGATGCGGATGCGAAGGAGAAACACATTGATGATATTTTCTATAACACCAATACTAAGAAAATGTTCCGTTTCGTCAAGATTGATGGCGTTTATAGTTGGGAGAGCTTTGATGATCCTGATATAAAAGCTGCGCTTGATGCTGCTTCAACAGCACAAGATACCGCAGATGGAAAAAGACGCGTGTTTTTGGTCACACCTAAACCACCATATGATGAGGGTGATATGTGGGTTACCTCTACCACTGATGGAAAAGGTGAAATAAAAATCTGCAAAACCCCCAGACAATCCGGTACATTCGTTTCGACAGACTGGATTAGTCCGTCTTATGTGGATTCTGATGATGTGGATAATGCGATTAATGAGTATGATACCAGTTTAGGGCAACCGGAAATTTTTAATAAACTGACCAATAACGGAAAAAACAAAGGTATTTATATTCAGGACGGTGAACTGTATATAAATGCAAGCTATATCCTGTCTGGCGTTTTGGCCGGTAAGTTTATTAATGGAAAAGGCATGAGTGTCACTGATAAGGAAAATAAAACAACATTTTATATTGATAATGATGGCAATGTCATGATTGCCGCCAAAACTCTTACTATAGGTGGTAAGGATGTAGAAGATATTGCTGGAGATACTATTGATGAAAAAATAAAGAAAGCAATTCCGTTGGTTATACAGTTATCAAGTGAGTATCAGGCAATTCCGGTAAATGCAGATGGAAACTATTCAAGTTTTCCAAGATGCGAGGTAAAAGTACAGGTTTTTTATGGGGAATCGGATGTTACATCAGAAGCGGCTATATCGTACTCGACAGAAAACATAACAGGCACGTGGTCTTCAGGTACACACACTTATTCCGTAAAGAGCTTATCCGAAGACATTGGATGGGTTGATTTTTCAACGACTTATAATGGAATAACAATAACCAAGCGCTTTAATCTTGCAAAACAGTATGCTGGCGGGAACGGTACGAACGGAAAAGATGCCACTGTTTATTACCTTGAATGTGAAACAACAACGATCAAAAGATGTTCAAACAGCTCTGGCGGATATGATTATTCGCCTTCTCCGCTGGTGTTTCATTTGTATTCGCAGACAGGAGCAGAGGAGAGAAAACAAAACATTTCCGGTAGATGGACGTTTGAGTATACAGAAGACGGAAGCACATGGAACGCTATTTCTGGAACTGGCGTGGGAATAGATATGAAATTCTCCGCATGGGATAGGATAACTAACAGAACCACTGCCATCAGATGTACTGTCGGAAATTCTTCCGGAGTCATCCTCGGGATGTTGAGCGTATCCGTACTTGCGGATGCGGAAGTGACAAGAGAAGCTGTTTTTAACGCTCTGACTGACAATGGCGATCGTCAACTTATAGCCTATGGCTCAGATGGGAAATTGTACATTAATGGCGAATACATAAAGTCTAAAACCATAACGGCCGATCTTATCGACGTGGATACACTCGATGCGATTGTTGCAAAAATAGGCGGATTTGTGGTCGGGTCTACCAGTATACATACCAGCGGCCGCAATTCCATGACGTCAACTACGCAAGGCGTATACATAGGAACAAACGGATTTAGCGTATATAAAGACGCGAGCAATTATTTTAACATGAACACTAGTGTAGGATTGCAAATAAAAGGCGGTACTATCAAATTAGGCAATGTAACTCTTGCGGAAGCATCTGATAAAAAGTCTCTGAGCGTCAAATATGGCATGCAGGTACACACTCAAAGATCATCTGGACAATTCACAGACGGTTCAGGCGAATTTAAACTAATCAACTTGGCTACTGTCTCATCGGGATGTCAAACTCTTTGCATCGCGAGTAATATCGTATATAAGTTGTCATCTTCTTCAAAAAGATACAAAAACCATGTTCGAAATATGGATAGCTCTGAAGCGGATAAACTCCTTAAAATTCCAGTGGTATGGTTTCAATATAAAAAAGGCTATTTGAAAGAAGGAGACTCATTTGAAGACAAACCAGTGCCGGGATTCTATGCGGAAGACGTGTATAAACAATATCCTGAAGGAGTAATATTCAATGAGGATGGGCAGATAGAAGACTGGAATTACAGAACCATGATTCCGGCAATGATGAAAGTTATTCAGGATCAGAATGAAAGAATTAATACATTGGAAGATACAGTGAACACATTGAACGAAAGACTGAACAAATTAGAGGGAATGTTGAAAGGGGTGGTTAAATAATGCTGATTGCGAATTTCACCAATTATGGTGAAGAAATTACAGTAGACGGACTTTGGCAATATGATTATGGTCAAAGATTACAAATTAATGGACTTAATCTCCCAGATGTATTTGAGGTTCATTTATTCTGGAAGGGATTGGAAGAAGCAAAAGTTGTAACAGGTTATACCGAGAATAATAAGTTTTATGTTGATATTCCAAACGAGTCACTTAAACAGAGACAAGCTATCACTGTTTATATTTATTTATCAACACCTGAAACAGGAAAAACTGTAAATACCGTGATGATGTTTGTAAATAAACGGCCAGAGCCTGAAGGATTTGAAATTCCCGAAGACATTGATTTATTCCACCACACATTGACCGCTGTTGGGGAATATACAAGGCAGACAAAAGAAGCTGCACATATGGCAGATACCAGAGCAACCGAGTCGGAATCCTGGGCACATGGACATAAACTTTATCCAGAACGGGATAAAGACAATGCAAAGTATTATGCAGATCAGGCAAAACAGGTTGCCACACAAAATGGTTTCTGTCGTATGGAAATACGGGAAGATGGACATCTATATTTATCCCGTACAGAAAATATTGTACAGAGTTTGGATTTTAAGATAAATGATAAAGGGAGATTGGGGGTTATGATGTCATGATAGAAACAGATTTAGGATGTGTGACTGCCTATGCTGATGCAGTAGCACAGGGTTACACAGGAACTCGTGAAGAATTTGGTCAGGTGCTGGCTAATTTTGCAGATTCTGCAACACAGGTTGCGGCAGACAGGACAGCGGTAGAAGCTGCAAAGGCATCCGTAGAAGAAATGCAGTCAGATGTAACACAGAAACAGGAGACTGTGGCATCTAACATGAATACAGCCGTCGAAGCCGCTGAAAAAGCAAAACAGTCTGCAAGTAACGCAGAAGCATCAAAACAGGCCGCTGCTAAGTCTGAACAGAACATCAACAATACCGTGACAGCTTTTGATAGTCATGTCGAAGAAAAGAAAAGCGAAGCAGACACAGCAATAAATAAAACGAAAGATGCCGCAGTCAAAGCTGTGACAGATCAGCAGACTGCATCTATTCAGGAAGCAAAAAGTCAGATTGCGTCCTACATTACAGAAAAAGAAAGCGTAGCAGAAGACCAGATTAATAAACATACATCTGATAAGATTACAGAACTGAATAAAGCAGCAAGTACAGCAAAGACTGCATTAGAACAGTCCATATCAAATTCAGAAAAAGCAAAAACAGCTCTGGACGGTAGTATTACCAATTCTGCCACATCCAAAAATAATCTGGATAAGAGTATTGAAACAAGTACCGGCAAAAAATCAGATCTTGATACCAGTATCAAAAATGCTGATACAGCAAAGACTGCATTAGATACTGCCACGACTACTGGAAACAATGCATTGCAGGCATTACAGAGTGAAAATAGTTCAGCCGCATCAAACCTTGAAGAGTTGAGAGGTGAAAACTTTAATTCACAGGAAATTCTGGCAGGGGTTGCTGACCTGAGAGCATATCTTGGACTGTCAGATGATGATATTCTTGGTTTACAGGTAGATTACAGGAATAAAACTTTTAAGAGACTGGCAGGTGTCACTAACCTGACACCCGGCACTGACTTTGACAGATTTTCCATGTATGGTGGCAGACGTAAATGTAATGTTGCTGATGATGGAACTATCAGTGCTTGGTTTGGTGATGAAAGTTATGCGGAAGATGGTTCAAATGGACAGGTTATGGTATATCAGCCTAAGTTCTATTATCTGGTATGCCCGGTCGTATATGATCCAATTGATACAGGTATTGGTTACCATTTGAGAAAAGCAAATTACTATGTATCAGAAAAACCAAGACCAGGTTTCAGACTACATCCTGCTTTTTATGATGTAAATGGAAATGAGATTGATTATTTCCTGACCAGTGCAGATGAAGGCTCTGTATATGATGTATCTGCATCCGCTTATCTGTTACAGGATGAACAGGTGTTAAATGCGGCAGAAGATAAGTTTTGTAGTATTTCAGGCGCAAGACCTGCATCTGGGTACTCACAGAATCTCACAAGAACATCTGTTGAACAGTTGGCACAGAACAGAGGTGCAAACTGGCATGGCGATCTCATCAAACAGGTATCTGCCGAACAGCTGCTGATGATTATTGAAATGGGTGTTATGGAATTACAGACACCGATTGGTTCAGGTGTGGTCAATATTCCGTGGGAAACTGGCGATAATAAAACCTGTTCTTATGCCACAGTAACAGGTAGTACTTCCAGTATTGGAAACGGTACAGGTAGGGCAGCAAAATCAACTGTTTATCCAGGCAATGTTGCAACAGAATATACAGATAACGGTAAAACATCAATTTGTTGGCGTGGAAAAGAAAACTTCTGGGGTAACATATGGAAATTTGTATACGGTGTGAATATTTGGGGTAATGGCAAAATGGCAGGGGGTCAGCCATATATTTGCAAAGACTTCAATTTTGCAGAAAACAAGAATAGTGATAACTATGAAGCTGCTGGTTTCACCGTAGCCGCAAAAGCTGGTTACATTTCTGCAATGGGGTATTCAACAAAATGCGACTGGTTGTTTATGGCTTCTGAATGTCTTGGAAACAGCGCACTTCCTGTTGGTGACTACACCTATATTACTGAGCTTCTGAATGGTTACAGGATTGCTCGATTGGGTGGTCGTTGGAATGATGGCGTTAGTACCGGGCCGTTCTATTGGAGTCTGACTTACGGTGTCGGTGTTCGGGGTCGTAGTATCGGGGGTCGCTTGGTATATATCCCAACCAAGGACTCAGATGTTTATCTTGCTACCATTGCATCATGGAAGGCTCAAATGGCAGCCGCTTAATAAATAACTAAATAATGGGTTGAAAGAATCGCTGATATTTTTACCTGTATTGATTAACATAAAAATCAATTACTCAATTAGGTAGTAATTGGAATAATGACGTTAATACCAGGCCATTCTATTGGAATCTGAATAACAGTGTCAGTAATCGGAATCGTAATATCAGGGGTCACTTAATATATTTGCATTGTCAGCCGGGTGAGATATCCGGCTGATTTTTAATCCCATTTCTTTCAACCCTGCCACACGGCAAAACAGAAAAATAGGCGGTGCAGACAAGTCAGAAATGATAATACCGCCTTACTTAATTACTAAAGAGGAAATGTCAACCGTATTTACCGGGCATACATCTGATGTATGCTGACTGAAATTCGGAACTGCAATATACCAAAAATGAAACGTTATGACCATCTATTTGAGAAAATTTGTGATATTGAAAATCTGAGAAAAGCACATAAGAACGCAAAGAAAGGAAAAGGGTGGTACAAAGAAGTTCAGGAAATAGATAAAGATCCAGATAAGTATCTGGAGCAGATTCAGGAAATGCTTATCAATCATACTTATAGAACATCTGAGTATGAAGTGTTTTATAAGGATGATGGCAGAAAGAAGAGAAAGATTTATAAGTTGCCTTACTTTCCTGACAGAATTTGTCAGTGGGCTATCTTACAGGTAATTGAACCTTGCATCATCAATAACCTGACTACTGACACATACTCAGCAATACCGGATAGAGGAATACATAAGGCTCTGCATAAAATGCAGGATGCAATGTGGAATCATCCAGAAGAATGTAAGTATTGCTTAAAACTGGATGCACGACATTACTATCAGTCAATCAACCATGATCTTCTGAAAGAAAAATATTCCAGAATGTTCAATGATTCTGAACTGGTATGGTTACTGACTGAAATTATTGATAGCATACAGACCGCAGACATTGAAGATCTGACGGCAATTTATTTACTGGAAGAAGATGTTGATCCTGAAACTGGAATACCGATTGGCAATTACTTATCACAGTATTCAGGAAATTTTTATTTTTCACCATTTGACCATTGGATAAAGGAACAAAAACACATCAAGTATTACTTTCGGTATATGGACGATATTGTTATTTTTGCAAAGACAAAAGAAGAACTTGTTGAGTTAAGAAAAGAAATTGATGTTTACTTTAGAGATGAACTAAAACTAAACATTAAAGGAAACTGGCAGGTATTCCCAACATTTGTCAGAGGGGTTGACTTTTTAGGATACCGAACATTTTGCAAATACACTTTGTTGAGAAAGACAACCTGTATAGATATGACTAAGAAATTAACTGCATTGCGTGTAAAAGTGGAATCAGGGAATATGATGAACTATTCAGAATGGTGCAGCTTAAACAGCTATAAAGGATGGCTTATATCATGTGATTCCTTCCGGTTGTATCAGAAATACATAGAACCGTTATTACCCTATGCAGATGATTATTATAAATACAACATAAAACCAAAATCTAAGAAAGGACAGAAAGCAGCATGATTGATTATGGAAGACAGAAAAGTACAGTAAAACCAGAGGAAATTGAGATTACAGAGGATATGGTATTCATTGCATCTGGAATCTCAGAAATTACAGAAGAAGGTACAGATAGTCAGCCAGGATTTGCTGGGTATGAGTTTGATCTTGTCGGATATGACAAAGATGAGTATATCAAATTACAAGCAACATCAAATAAATCATTGCAGGAACAGGTGGAAACCACTCAGGAAGCACTTGATTTCCTTTTATTTAATGCTTAATGATAGAAAGGGGTGAGACTTATGGGAGCATATTTTGCATTGCGTCTTGAAAAAGGCAAATTGAATTACAACACAGTAGTTCAGAAATATCCACAGTTCAAGGAAGATATTGATCTGATTCTTCTTGCAGATGGGTATGTCGTAAATGAAGACGGTACAGTCACAGAAGTAAAATAGACCATAGGTACAAAAACAACCGCCATATGACATTTATATAATGTCACAGGCGGTTGTTTTGTGTACAGAAAGGAAGTAATGAAAGAGATTCTACTGGAAACCTATTCTGTTGCACTTCCTATTATTTTAACTGCTCTTATGGGCTACATTGTGTGGCTTTTAAAGAATCAGAAAAAAGATAGGGATGCGAACAGTAAAGGGACCATGCTGTTACTGAAAGTACAATTAATTGAATACCATGACCGTTATATGACAGATGGTGATATTCCATCCTACGCTTATCAAAATTTTTGTGAGATGTATGATGCATATCATGCTCTTGGTGGTAATGGTATGATTACAAAAATGAAACATGAGATTGAAGAATTGCACTTAAAGAAGAAAGAAGGGAATAGTCATGAAAAAAATTAACTGGCTTGTAAGAATTAAGAATAAAGCGTTCTGGGTTGCATTTATCCCAGCGGTACTCCTGTTAATTCAGGTAATTGCATCTGTGTTTGGCATCCAGATTGATCTGGGTAATCTGGGAAATAAATTGTTAGAAGTGGTCAATGCAGTGTTCAGTATACTGGTAATTCTTGGAGTAGTTACAGACCCTACTACTGCTGGAATCACCGATAGTACACAGGCACTTGAATATACAGAACCGAAAAAATAGGGGGTAGGACTGTGGAGATTAAGGGTATTGATGTTTCCAGATGGAATGGAGTTATTGACTGGCCCACCGTAGCAAACTACGGTATGGGCTTTGCTATCCTGCGAATCACAGAAGCGGGAAACGTGATAGATAGCTACTTTGAAGCCAATTATAAAGGCTGTACTGCCAATAGTATTCCTGTCGGTGTTTACAAGTATAGTTATGCAGTCAATGTTTCAGAAATTCAATATGAAGCAAAAAAAGTAATTGAAGTCCTGAATGGACGAAAATTGGATTATCCTGTGTTTTTGGATATTGAAGATAAGTGTCAGGAGAATCTGTCAAAACATCTTATGATGCAGATGATTAACGCATTCAGAGAAATCATCATTAAAGCCGGTTATCAGTTTGGCATTTATTGCGGGTACTCTTGGTATCAGTACCAGCTTCCAGAGGATGCGAAAAAGTATGATTGTTGGTTAGCTGCTTATCCGTCACAGGATGATGGAACAATGCAGATCAGATTAAAACCTGCCGCTGGTATTGGCTGGCAGTATTCCAGCAAAGCAAAGATACCGGGGATTGCTGGAACAGTAGACAGAAATGTATTTTATAAAGATTACACTGCTGCTGTAAAAAATGAGAATAAGGGGGAAACGACAATGGATAAAGCTATTGAAAAAGTTATCCTGATTGCGAAAAACGAAGAGGGCTATTTGGAGAAAAAATCAAACAGTCAGCTTGACAGTAAAACAGCAAATGCAGGATCTGCTAACTATACAAAATATTGGAGAGATATAGAACCAGCCTATCAGGGGCAGGCCTGGTGCGCAGCGTTTATCTCCTGGTGTTTTATGAAAGCCTTTGGTCTGGAAAAAGCTAAAAAAATACTAAAACACTGGCCTTATGTGTATTGTCCAACACTGGGAAATTTGTTTACCCGGAACGCAAACCCGAAAATCGGTGACATTGTTATCTTTTATCATAACGGTACATTTACCCATACAGGACTTGTTACCGCCGTAATCGGTGATCGTTTCTATACGATTGAAGGTAACACAAGTGGGGCATCCGGTATTATCGCAAATGGTGGCGGTGTATGTGCTAAAAGTTACCTCAATAGTCAGATGCCCGGAACTAAGTTCTGTACACCTGATTATAGTATTGTATCTGATGTAGTCGCACCTGCAAAAGCTGAGAATACATCATCTAATACTACGCAGATAGGAGAGAAATATATGTTTGAACCGAAAACTGTAAAAGCTGGTGACAAGAATACCTCTGTACTTTTGTTACAGGAAATCCTGAGAGCAAGAGGATTCAAAGGAAAAAATAAAAAAGACCTTGACCTTGACTGGGAAGCAGGAGATAATACCATATATGCTCTGAAACAGTATCAGAAATCAAGAGGTCTGAATGTTGATGGGGTATGCGGATCAGCAACATGGAAAGATCTAATTGCTATTTGATGCGAATATGGTGGCAATGCCACCAATTTGCCACCGACATAGAAATATACGTGAAAGACTTAAAAAGACAAATAAACTGAACGCCTGATAATTACTTATGCTATAGGAGTTTGAAAGCTGTAAAAAGCAATGAAAAGTGAACCATAGATAAACTGTTCACGTTGAAACTGTGTGCCTTCTGTCGAGAAAAGCCCAATAAATCAAAGGATTTCGCCATTTTGGAAATAAAATAGATGTGTGTTTCTGTTTCCGTAGAGTGATGATATAATCGGAGATTTACCCCAGGGGATAGGCTTTTGGGGAACAGGAGATATACATTTTGGCGAAAGGATATTTTTTAGCAAAAGTTGTTTTGCATCATGGGGTATGAGGAGTTGAATAAAAAAAGAAGAACAAGTAGGGAGGCGATAGATTTCAATGGGTACTACATTTCCTAAAGATATAATGGATTGCATGAAAGGATGCATTTTGTCTATTTTTTGGCCCAAAAAAGATATAGTCGATTTTATGAAAAAAGTTGGTTGTACCTCAAGGGAATTGATGCCGGAAAGTGAATATAAAGAATTGCATAGGGCTGAAATTGTAGAAAAAATTTTTACTAATTTAGAAAAAAGAAGTGATTCGGGAATAGGACAATTTAGGTGTATGTTAAAGGAACTAACGGAATGGAATTATTTCGATCCTTATTATTTTCAGAAATTGAACAAACTGAGTGAGAGTGAAGCAAAAAGAAATATCAGCCATTTAAAACAACTTCAAGAAATTCGGGATTACAAAATAAAGCAGGAAAGACAAAGACAAGAAGAACAGGAAAGAAAGCGGAAAGATATCAGCATTAGTATAAATGAATTAAAAGAGATCTTCTTAAAGTTATTTAGTGGAAAAGATCAGAACGGAAAAGAAATAAATACACAGCGAAGAGGATATTTATTTGAGGAATTCCTAAAAAAATTATTTTTAAATGAGGGTATAGAAGTTACAGAACCGTTTAAAATTGTAGGAGAACAGATTGATGGCTCAATAAAGTATGATGGAGAGCATTACATAATAGAAGCTAAGTGGCATGATAAATGGAGTGCATCTGATAGCTTGTATCAGTTTGCAGCAAAAGTAGAAGGGAAGATGTATGGAAGAGGAGTATTTATTTCTGTAAATGGTTTTTCGCCTGATTCCGTACAAGCTCTGACAACAGGAAAGGCACTTAGGACTATTTTGGTAGACGGTGGGGATTTAGTTCCAATTACAGAAGGAATGTACACCCTGAGAGAAATGCTTGATAACAAAATTAAGGCGGCTCAAACAATGGGGAGAATATATGTTGATTCTACAAATTTGGCTGATAAAGTTATCCGGCAGTAAGGAGATGGGAGTTTGATGAAGTTAGAAGAAAAATTGCTTGAACAATATTTTGATGTTATAGGGAAGAACGGTAATACAGAAAATCAGATACAGGAATTTCTTGAGGAAAATACTATATTCATACCAATGCCTTTTTTGCTAAATCATTATTTGCATATGAATTGTGTGATTTCCAAATTTAAGTTGGGTAATGAATTTGTGACGGATTTTGCATACTTAACTAAGAGTTCTGATTATTGGGAATTTGTATTAGTTGAATTGGAAGATGCAAAAAAGAAGATTTTTACAAATGATAAGGAAAATATTTATTTTCACTCAGAGTTTAATCATGCATATGATCAGATTACATCTTGGAAGGCATATGTCAATAAAAATAGAGAAGCAATTCTTCATCAAATAGATAAATTAAGAGTTCCTCTAAACGAGAATTCTGTAAGGTTTAAATATGTATTAGTTATTGGAAGAAATGCTGAAAAAAATAATTCAGAAAAACGAAGAGCAATGTTTGCAGAAAAGTCTGATAATGATATTCGTGTGATGACATATGATAGTCTTGTTTCACAATGTAAATCAGTACCTTATAATGGAGAAAAGATAATATTATCTACTTGGAAAGAACAAGGATTCAAAATAAAGAAATTACCAAAGCAAGAAATTTCCACTAGTCTGTTTGCGTATTTGAAACCAGAATATTTGCAAATTTCAGAAAGAGATATTGAAATCTTAAAAGAACAGGATTATCAAATAGATATTTGGTTAAGTGGAAGGGCGTTAAGTTATAATGACAAGTATGATGCGGCATCTTTGGCTGAAAGGACAACTAATCCATTGACAAAAGCTGTTTTACTTGCCGAAGCAAAAAATAACAAATAATCAAGGGAAGATGGGGGGAATTTCTTACCCCACTTTGAAAATCTATTGCACACTTTCGCTATTCTTTCCTCACTGGCACAGGACGAGAGCCGATCTATTTCAGAGAACTGCACATGGGGAATCCGCAGAAGGTTTGAAACCGGAAAACACAAAATGAGTACAAAGCGTTTTCTTGGCTACGATACGGATGAAACGGGGAAGCTGGTAATCAATAGGACACAGGAGCCGATTGTGGTTCGGCTGTATCAGGAATTCATGGACGGAAAAATAACCGATTACATCAAGAGGATTTTTGAACGGGAAGGTGTGAAAAACTGGGATGGTGGTGCGAAGTGGCAGTCCATAACCTTAATGAGTATGTTGGAAAATGAAAAATACAAGGGTGATGCCTTGCTGCAGAAAAGTTATACGGTGGATTTCCTCACCAAGAAACGTACACAGAACAAAGGGGAAATTCAGATGTTTTATGTGGAGGATGACCATGATGCCATCATATCAAAGCGGATTTGGGAATGTGTACAGCTTGAAATCAAACGCAGGAAAAAGTACCTGGAGGAGCATGGGACAAACTTCTATTCCCACCGGCCGGAAAGCAATCCATTTGCATCCAAGATAATTTGCGGAGACTGTAATAAGGTGTTTGCACGGAAAGGCTGGCGGAGCAGCACGGGCGTTGACCGTAAGGTATGGCAATGCAGTGAACGCTACAAGGTCAAAGGAGTCATGGGATGCGCCAACCGCCATGTAGAGGAAGAAACGCTGATAAAGGCTTATCTGATGGCTTGGAACGCATTGGTGGAGAATCGAGAGGACTTATGGAGCAGTGGACGGAACAGCTGCAGAGCGAGAACCTCTTGGAAAGTTATCGGGCGGAGAAGTTTATAGAAATACCGATGGGGCAAAGCCTTTGACGGAGATGGATACGGACTTCATGCTGAAAACACTGGACCACATCAAGGTTTTTGAAAATGGAACATTGTTGGTGGTCTTCCTGGACGGAACGGAGATTGAATGTAAAAATGAAGAGGAGTAAGAAAAGATGTCGATTGGGAGTTGCGATTCCTGATCGGCTTTTTTTCTTGCACTTTTTCCAGATAGTAAAATGTAGATTGATGTGGTAAAATATAATGAACGGAATAAGATTTTCTTGTCAAGAAGGGATGAGTATTTTGATTCAAATTGATATAGTGGATTATGATAATTTATCAAGTCTTGGGATGCGGATAACAAAGTACGTTAATAGTAATTTGCGGGATAGATATTTGGAGACACAGAGCGAGAAAAATAGAGGTTTGTGTAATTCATTGTCCGAGAATATTGTAATGGAATTGATATCTGTGATTAAACGTTTCCAGAAACGTATTGTCCATTTTGAAAATCGAGATGAAGTGGAAATTACTGCAGATATCCAAGATGCTATTGCAGGAAGTCTGAATAGTAAGTATGATTTGCACATTTCACGTGAATTTACAATGGGGCGAGCTATTAAAAAATTGGGTGAGACAGATTTATATATATACGTAGAGAAGGACGGACATGTTACAGATTATGCAGTGCTTGAGAATAAATATATCGAAAACTTTACAAATCAATATAACCAGTTGATGGGATATTTAAACCATAATTTCGAATTTGGTATTACGTTATCTATGAATAGAGAAATGTCCCTAAAAAAAGGATTTGACGAAATAGAGAATAAGTTGAAGAGTATCAAAGGGGATTTTCAGCCAATCAGAATTCAAAGAATCGGGGAGAGGGATACTTTAATGATTACTAGCGAACATATTATTCCTGAAACCGGTAATAGAATGAAAGTATTTCATATGATTTTTCAACTGAACGATAAAGAACGGAAAGAGGCGGCAGCATCAGCAAGAAAAAGGTAAAATGTATTTCGGTTGACATATTTTTAGCATATATTAAAAACTTCTGTCTTGTACATAGATATTAGGGAGGATTAGATGTCTGACTTGAAAAAAGAGATAAGATTCAAAAATTTACCATTATTGTTAAAAGATATGGAAATAAAAAAATGGGTTATTGATTCTTTTTTCTTTCCATATAAAAATAAGAATTATATTGTTATCTTAAAATTGTATAGAGAAAACGAAAAAAGACCTTCAAAGTATGCAAAGGCAACGGTTGAATTTATAAAGCAGGAAAATGTAAATGTATCAATTAAGGGATATATTGATTTTTATAATGTACATTTTGATAGTGCGTATGAATCCTGTGAATTTTTCGGTGTTGAAAAAGGTAACGCCAATAGAGATTTGTTTGAAGATTTTTCTGCTATATTTTCACGTTATATACCATCAGAAAAGGTGATTGTGAAGTCTTCAGAAGAGAGGCTGCTTATTGGAAGAAGAACAGAGGGCAATAATCCTAATGCGATATATTGTTTTGATGTTAGAAGAAATGGTAAAAAAGAAGATGGGACGCCTAATGGAAGAAGTGTTGAAAATAGCAATAAGGCAGAAATATTAAGACCAGATTTGTACAAAAGATATTTTAGTGATACAAACTTGAGTTTTTTCTTTTCTGATGATCCAACAGAAGAAAGAACAGATAGAGAAATAATTGAGAGTTTTGCTAAAAGAAAATAATTAAAATTGTAGCATACGAGGTATATTGTTAATGATAATTTCAAAGAGGCTTGAAGATGCAGAGTTTATTATGTCGAAAGATGAACTGACATATTCTGCTGTTATCGAGGACTTTAAAAATGCAAGTCAGATACATATTTTGACGTATAATATTTCAAAAGACCAAAATGTCTTATTAAAAGCGTTGAAGGATTGTGAAAAAGATACAGAGATATGTATTGTATCAAATATTCCGGGACGTTGGGAATCCTATTTTGGAAAAACCTATGCAGATAAGGCCAAAAGAAGCATTTCATTATATAAAGGTAAGTTGTCTCCACAAAAGATTGCGGATAAAGCAGAGGTTTATTTTTGTTTTTCAAATCATGCAAAAATTATTATGACTGATAATATT
>OGOX01001315.1_pt1 | contig 16254 bp, 18 predicted proteins | sample 1552761 | NCBI WGS metagenome assembly OGOX01 (sample SAMEA2580212, study PRJEB22360) | human gut metagenome | biome: human gut; feature: human-associated habitat; material: faeces | place: Denmark | collected 2008/2010
GGACGAGCTGGCCCAGCTGCTTAACGGCGACACCGAGGATACTGTGGCGGCCGGTGAGACCGATCCGGATGCAGTCCCGGAGGAACCCGAAACAGCGGCCAGTGAGCGCGGGAAGATATATCAGCTGGGCAGCCACCGGCTTATGTGCGGTGACAGCACCGATCCCGGCGACGTCGCGGCTCTTATGGCCGGTAAAAAGGCGAGCTTCGTTTTCACCGATCCTCCCTGGAATGTTAACTACGGGGCGGTCGAAAGCGGGAACCCACAGGGCTACAAACCCCGCACGATCCTGAACGACTTTATGGGGACGGAGGACTTCAAGAACTTTATGCTGAAGGCCTTTCGCAATATGAAGGACTTTTCGGAACCCGGCGCAATGATCTACGTTGTGATGTCGGCCCAGGAATGGGGGAACATGATGCTGACCCTCGCAATGAACGACTTTCACTGGTCCAGCACGATCATTTGGAACAAGGACCGTCTGGTGCTTTCCCGGAAGGATTATCACACGAAATATGAGCCGATCTGGTACGGCTGGAGCGAGGGCGAAGCCAGACTTCACCCGCTGAATGATCGCAAACAAAGCGACGTCTGGGACATTCCCCGGCCGAGCAAATCTGACGATCACCCGACAATGAAGCCGGTTGAACTGGTGGTCCGGGCGATCCAGAACAGTTCCGATCGCAGCTCCCTGGTGCTGGACCTCTTTGGCGGTTCTGGCACGACTTTGATCGCCTGCGAACAGACCGGGCGCACCGGATTCGCTATGGAACTTGACCCGAAATACTGCGACGTGATCCGTCGTCGCTGGGCCGAGTTCCGCTATGGCGAAGGTTGCGACTGGCAGGCAAAAACACCTGAAATTGAACAGAATGTGGAGGAAGCAGTAAATGCGTAAAACGTCCGAGTGGGTTTCTCTGGGCCATCCCGACAAAATGGCAGACTATATTTCGAGCTTTATTCTGGACCGGTATTTGGAGCGCGATCCGCTGACAAGGTACGCTCTGGAAGTTCAGATCAAAGACAACTTCGTTACGCTGGGGGGTGAGATCACCTCCCAGGCGAACTTCACCGAAGATGAACTGGCGCTGTTCGTCAGAGTTGCCGTTGCGCAGATCGGTTACACCTGTGGCTACCAGAAGATCTGGGGCGCGGAGAACACAATCTGCGATCAGGACATTATCGTTGCCCAGCATATCGGGCAGCAGTCTCCCGATATTGCACAGGGCGTGGACGCGTCCGGCTGGGGCGACCAGGGCATCTTCTGGGGCATGGCCGTCAACGATCCGACGACAAACTTTATGCCGAAGGACCACTTCCTGGCCCGGAAGATCGGACAGCAACTTTATGACATCAAGTATGCTGGTCTGGACATAAAAACACAGGTCACGCTCTTTGGTAACGAGCCGGAGGAGATCGTTGTGGCGATCCCGATGCTTCCGAAGCACTCCGAGCAGGACATTGCCAATGCGGTGCAGTTCTGTTGCGATGGCAAGACCAACTACAAACTGGTAGTAAATGGGACCGGCAAGTTCGTCAAACATGGCCCGATCGGTGACTGCGGGACCACCGGCCGAAAGCTGGCAGTCGATTTTTACGGCGGGAACTGCAGGCTGGGAGGCGGATCACCCTGGACCAAAGACGGGTCGAAAGCAGATTTGACATTGAATCTGCTTGCAAGGGAGAAGGCATTGAACTTCCTGAAAAAAACACTCTGACATCCAGGAGGTCCATTGTTCGATCGCCTGCCGGATCGGTAGTCCTGAGATCATCGTTTCACTTTACGATGGCCACCTCAACGAGCTGACTTCGTACCGGGAGACGGTTGATCCCGCTGCGATCATCGACCGCTTCTTTTTGCGGAAACCCAGATTTGCGCAGCTGTGCCGGAACGGACTGTTGTCATGAATCTGTGGTTCACCTGGATTATTACCCTCATAAGTCTGACGGGAACGGCGTTGAATGTTCGGAAGAATATCTGGTGCTTTTACTTGTGGACTTTCGGCAACACCTGCTGGCTGACCTTCGATCTCTGGCAGGGCCTTTACAGCCGGGCTCTGCTGGACTTCGTTCAGCTGGTGTTTGCCGTCTGGGGGATACTGGCGTGGAGAAAGAAAAGCCCCGATCGAACTTGACCGGGGCATCGGCTGTGGAAATCAAAGGGCGTATTGGAACGTTCCTTTTTTCTCGCCTCTGGCAAAGCGGGGATTTTCCTTCGTGTTCATTTCGCGGAGGATCGCTGCGTAGAGCGTATTGGCAGGTGTTTTTCCTGCCTGCAGCTCCCAGAGGCCTGCTTCCTGAACCTTTGCAATCAGCTCGTTGGCGCTGAACGCTTCCCCGGTTTGCTGAAGGATCTCGGCGGCTGCTGTCAATAAGGATTTTTTCTTTTCCGGTTTTGCCGTTGAGCGTTCTTCGGCGGGGATCGGGTTCTCAGCGACTTCTTCGACTTCGACCGGCTGGGGGGCTTCGACGATTTCGACCGGTTCGGTTACGGGATTTGCTTCTACAAGCGGAGTCAAAACCTGAACAATGGTCTTGACTTGAAATTCCTTCCCGTTTTTCTTGCTGACTGCTTTGATCCCGGTTTCAGCGACTTCGATAACAACGGCTTCGACTTCGTTGCGACCGACTTTGGCGATGATTTCCATTCCGACGATGATTGTTTCATTCATTTTTCTTTTTCCTGTCGTAAAAGGTTGATATTCAAAGCTTTTGTTTGTCTGGTGCATACATTGGCATGGGTGTCGCCTCATAGCAAGTTTAATTTTGAAAAGAAAGGCAGAATTATGGAAAATTCTATAAAATTGACGGCATTGACCGTTCAGCAGATGGCTGCGCTCCTCAAAAAAGCAGGCAGCCGGACCATCACCGAGGAAGGTCTTACTGCTGACATTGAAGCCGGATGTCCGGTTAATGACGACGGGACTCTCAGCCTCTATGATTACGTGGCCTGGCTGGTAAAGGAGACTGGTGCAAATGGCAGGGATTAACATTCAAAAGATGCGACCCGCCGAAGTTGCCCGTCTGGTCAACTCGACTGCTCTCGGATTCGTTATGGAGCAGAAGCGAATCTACCGGGAGTTCAGCCGGGTCGGTTTCAAGATCGCAGCTTCCGACGACAGCCGTTGCATAAATCTCGTCAAATACATGGCGTACCTGGTGGATCTGAAAAACGATCCTCCGGAAGTAAAAGTTGGCAGGACCTACGAAGAACGCAAAGAAGCAGAACGGGCGCGAAACGCGGCTCAATCCGCTGTCGGTCGTGACATCGGGGATCTGCCAGAAGTGTTCAATCCAGACCGGAAGGAGGCCTGCCGGGAGGACTTTCAGAAGTTCTGTGAATCATATTTCCAGGAGGTGTTCCATCTGGGCTGGTCCCCGGATCACCTGAAAGCGATTCAGAAAATTGAGCAATCGGTTCTTCGTGGCGGACTGTTTGCGCTGGCCATGCCTCGCGGTTCCGGTAAATCGTCCCTCGCAGAAGTTGCTGCTCTCTGGGCGCTTCTCTATGGACACAAAGAGTTTGTAATGCTGGTAGGAGCGACAGAAACGGCAGCGCTGGAAATGCTGGATTCGATCAAAACCGAACTGGAAGTCAATGAAACGCTGGCGGAGGATTTCCCGGAGGTGGTGTTCCCGATCCACTCTCTTGAGGGAATTGCAAACCGATGCAACGGTCAGCTCTACAAGGGCGAGCGCACCAGGATCACGTGGACCAGTAACGAGATTGTGCTCCCGACGATCGCAGGCAGCATGGCAAGCGGCACTGTTGTCCGCGTGGCGGGCATCACCGGTCGTGTACGCGGGATGAAGTATAAAAAGCCTGACGGACGCACGATCCGACCGAGTCTTGTGATCGTGGACGACCCGCAGACCAGCGAATCTGCCGGTTCTTTGGAGCAGACCCGAAAGCGTGTCCGGGTGCTGGCAGGCGATATTCTCGGTCTGGCCGGTCCGGGGCAGAAGATTGCGGGCATTATGCCTTGCACTATTATTCGTCCCGGCGACATGGCCGAGCAGATCCTTTCGCGGGAGAAGCATCCGGAATGGAACGGCGAGCGTACAAAACTGCTCTACCAGTTCCCGAAAAACATGAAACTGTGGGATGAATATGCAGATATTCGCGCCGACAGCCTGCGGGAGAACGGGACCATCGACCGGGCGACAGCTTTTTATGCTGCTCACCGGGAGGAAATGGACGAAGGCGCACAAATCGCCTGGGAAGCCCGGTATAATCCCGATGAACTGTCAGCGATCCAACACGCGATGAATCTCCGGTTTCTGGATGAAGTGGCGTTCTGGGCCGAATATCAGAACGAGCCGCTTCCGGAAGATCTGGGCAGCGAAGAACAGCTTTCTGTTGACATGGTGATTCATAAGCTCAACGGAATGAAAGTTCGTTCTGTTCCGGTTGCCTGTAACCATATCACAATGTTCGTCGATATTCAGAAAACGTTGCTGTTTTATGTTGTCTGCGCATGGGAAGATGACTTCACCGGCTACGTTATCGACTACGGGGCATACCCGGATCAGCAGCGGCGATACTTCTCCCTGGCGGAAGCGAACCCGACTCTGCAAAGCGTCGCCCCCAGAACGGGCATAGAAGGCTCAATTTTCACCGGTTTGGAAAAACTGACCGAGGATTATCTGGGCCGGGAGTTCACCCGCGATGACGGAGCAATGATGCGCATTGAAAGGTGTTTGATCGACGCGAACTGGGGAGCCAGCACAGATCTGGTCTACCAGTTCTGCCGACAGAGCAAATACTCCAACATCCTGCTTCCGAGTCATGGTCGCTATATCGGTGCTGCTTCAAAGCCGATGAGCGAGTACAAAAAGACCGCTGGCGATCGTGTCGGGCATAACTGGCGAATTCCCAATGTGGCAGGACGCAGGGCGATCCGGCACGTGATCTTCGACACGAACTACTGGAAAACCTTTATTCACGCCAGGATGCAGGTGGCAATGGGGGACCGGGGCTGCCTGTCACTCTGGGGCCGGGAACCGGAAAGACATCTTCTGTTCGCAGAACACCTGACAGCAGAGTATCGCGTCAAAACGGAAGGTCGAGGGAGAACCGTCGATGAATGGAAAATGCGCCCGGAAGCGCACGATAACCACTGGCTCGACGGGCTGGTGGGATGCGCGGTAGCAGCTTCCATGTGCGGATCGGTCCTTCCGGGAACGGACTCGACAGCGACAAAAATAGCGAAACCGAGGCTGAAATTGTCTGAACTTCGAGCTCAACGAAAAAAAATTTGAAAAAAGTTCAAAAAAATCAGACCACTTGCCGATTTTTGTCGAAGATACTTGTTTGGAAGCAAAGAGCACCTAACACCGAAAGGAAAACAAAATGGCAGATGATACTTTGAAAGATAAAGCGAATCAGCCGAAGTCCGTGGAAATCGACGGACAGAAAGTGGAGCAGCACTCCCTGAAAGACCAGATTGAAATGGACCGCTATCTGGCCTCGAAAAAAGCAACTCGATCCGGGCGCGGATTCCGGATCACCAAGATGAAGTCTGGAGGTTCCTCATGTTAAAAGCAATCCAGAACTTCTTTAAGCCGAAGGTCCGGTCCCCCGTCAAACGGATTCGAGGAAGATTTGACGCAGCGCAGACGACTCATGACAACGCACGTCATTGGGCCGCAGCTGATTACCGGAGCGCAGATGCTGATGCCAACGAAGATGCGCGCAAAATCCTGCGAGTGCGGGCAAGGTATGAGATCAATAACAACTCATACGCTCGCGGGATCGTCGAAACGCTGGCCAATGACTGCGTGGGGACCGGACCTCGGCTCCAGATGCTGAGTTCCGATGAGAAGCTGAACCGACAGATCGAACGTGATTTTGCGATCTGGTGCGACCAGGTCCGCCTGGCTGAAAAGCTCCGAACAGTCCGGATTGCTCAATGTCAGGATGGAGAAAGTTTTATTCTCATGGCCCAGAATCCCCATTTGCCGAATGATGACGTCAAACTCGATGTGCAGTTGATCGAAGCTGACCGGGTTACGGACGAATTTAACAACAGCGATCCACACCGAGTTGACGGCATCACCTTTGACGAGTTCGGAAACCTGAAAAGTTACCGGGTGTTGAAATATCACCCCGGCAGCGAATGGGCCAACTCCGTGGAGGCGACGGAGATCCCAGCCGAGAACATGATCCATGTGTTCAGGGCGGATCGGCCTGGCCAGCACAGGGGAATCCCGGAAATCACCCCGGCGCTTCCGCTGTTCGCACAGCTCCGCAGGTTCACCCTGGCAGTTCTGAGCGCAGCGGAAGCAGCAGCCGACTTTGCGGGCATCCTTTATACGGACGCACCGGCAAATGGTGAAGCGGATTCCGTCGATGCAATGGACACGATCCAGCTGGAACGGAACATGCTCCTTACCATGCCCGGTGGCTGGAAGATGTCCCAGCTCGATCCGAAGCAGCCGTCAACGACCTATGCGGAGTTCAAACGGGAAATCCTGAACGAAATTGCACGGTGTTTGAACATGCCGTTCAACGTCGCAGCAGGAAATTCCTCCGGCTATAACTACGCTTCGGGCCGATTGGACTGGCAGACCTACTTCAAGAGCATCCGGGTTTACCAATCCTACATGGAAGCGGTGATCCTGAACCGGATCTTTGACAAATGGCTCCGAGAATACTGCCTTTCCAAAGTGGTCGATTTCGACCAGTTTGAATTGGTCCACACCTGGTTCTGGGACGGAATTGAACACGTCGATCCGGCAAAAGAAGCCTCGGCCCAGCAGACCCGATTGGGGAACCTGACTACCACATTGGCAGCGGAATATGCCAAACAGGGGAAGGATTGGGAAGTGGAGCTCCGGCAAATTGCCAAAGAACGCAAACTTTTAACTGAGCTGGGAATAACTGCTGCGGAAGCGGCCCCGGCAAATAACACTGAGGAAAGAGAAGAAGATGAACGAACAGAATGAGTTTCTGGAGATCACAGCGAGCGCCGAAGGGCAGCGTCCGACTGTCAGCGGAATGGCATATTCCGGTGGCAAAATGCGTCTGGCCGGTTGGAAACACCCTGTGGTCGTCGATTTGGCAGGCATGGTGATCCCCGATCAGGTCCCTTTGCTGGCCGATCATCGAAACAGCACCATGAGCCGCGTCGGAATGATTACAGCACAAGTTGTTGATAATCAGCTGACGATCTCCGGTGAAATTGTGGCCGAGGGCGATGTCGCCTCCGGGATCGTCGCTCAGGGCAAAGCGGGTGTCGCCTGGCAGCTGTCCATCGGGGCAGATGTTCAGGAGGCCGAGCTGGTCAAGGGCAAAAAAACAGTGAACGGGACGGACCTGGAGGGGCCATTCTATCACGTAACAAAGTCAACCCTCCGGGAAGTTTCGGTCGTGGCTGTGGGCGCGGATAGCACGACCAAAATGACAGTTCGCGCAGAATTCAATCTCAAAGGAGAAATCGAGACTATGAATGAAACCGAGAAGAAAATCGAAACCGAAGTTCAGGAAAATGCACCCGTTCAGGCTGCGGCTCCCACTCCCGACACCGTCAACGCTGAAGCAGACGTGGCTTTGCAGGCCGCAAAGGGCGAACGCGAGCGCGTCGTGAAGATCAAAGCAATCTGTAACGGCGAATTCGACAAGATCGAAGCACAGGCGATTGAGGAAGGCTGGACTCCCGAAACCACCACTGAGAAAGTTCTCTCTGCGTTCCGGGCAAAACAGCCGGTCGCACAGGTGAACATTTCCGTCAAAAAGAATGACGGTCCTACCCAGAAATCCCTGGAAGCAGCCATGTGCCTTCGCGCCGGGATCAGCGAGGACGCGGTCGTCAAAGACCTGGGCGAACAGGCCGTCGAAATGGCCTGGGATGACCGCGACATGAGTATCCGAGCTCTTATGGGCGAATGTCTCCGTCTGGAAGGCATGGATGTTCCCCGTCGCTTTGACAATCAGACCATTCAGGCTGCTTTCAGCACCGTTTCCTTGCCCGGCATCCTGAGTAATGTTGCCAATAAAAAGTTGCTACAAGCGTATGAGGCCCAGCCCATTATCGCTACCAAGCTCTGTACCACTGGCGACCTCAATGACTTCAAGGAAGCAGACCGTTTCAGATTGACCGACATGGGGGATCTGCTCCCTGTGGCCGCTGACGGCGAGATCAAGGAAGGCGGACTCATCGAAGAATCCGCAAAGAACCAGATCGACACCTTTGCCAAGAAGTTCTGCCTGACCAGAAAAATGATTATCAACGACGACCTGGGAGCTTTCCTCAAGGTTCCGGTTGCAATGGGCAACAGGGCTGCGCGTTTGATCGACCAGCTTTTCTTCTCCAGACTCCTGGCGAACCCCACTCAGGGCGATGGCAAAGCGCTGTTCTCCGCAGCTCATAAAAACCTGCTCACCGGCGCGACCTCTGCGCTTTCCGCAGACAGTCTTAAAAAGGCGATCCAGCTCTATCTGGACCAGGTCGATGCTGACGGTCAGCCGATCGCGGTGGAACCCCGTTATCTGGTGGTCCCGACTGCTCTCAAACACTTGGCAGTTGAGCTCACTCGCGGTGCGACCCTCGTGATGTCCGGTGGCACTGATAACGTGGTCAGACCTGCGCTGAACGTCCTTTCCGATGAGAACCTTCAGGTGGTCAGCTCCCCGTATCTGGCAAACGCTGCCTACTCCGGGGCAAGCTCCACTGGCTGGTATCTTTTCGGTCAGCCTGGCACAGTTGACACCTTCGAGATCGGGTATCTCAAAGGCCGCAGAACTCCCACCGTTGAGCGTGGTGATCTGGACTTCAACGTTCTGGGCATGTGGTTCCGCGTATTTTTCGACGTCGGTGTCCGCGAACAGGACCATCGTGGTATCGTCAAAGCCAACGGCGCTGCCTAAGAATCCCTGCCGGGTGCTGAAAAATGCGCCCGGCAAATTATAACACAAAACATTTGATTTCAAGGAGATTATTTATGACTCGTTACGTACAAAAAGGTGAAGCTGTCGATTATCGTCCCACTGAAAATGTTGCTGCTGGAGATGTGGTCGTTCAGGGAAGTTTGGTCGGTGTTGCTCGTCTGGATATTGAAGCCGGAACGCTGGGATCGCTGGCAGTTGTCGGTATTTTCGATGCCCCGAAGGGAACCGGCGCAATCGCTGTCGGAACCCCGCTGTATTGGGATGCTGCCAACAAGGTGGCGACCGCAACTCAGTCTGGCAATCAGTATCTGGGCAAATCTGTCCAGGCTGCCGAAACCGACGAAGAAGTGGTGCGCGTCCTCCTCAACGCACCCTACGTCGCCGTCTAAACATGAACCTGCTGGCTGCGGCCTCGGAATGGCTGGACGAACAGCGTCGTGAATGTCTTTCGGTTACAATTACATATAATCCGAAGGGCGGAGGATCTTTCGAGATCCCCGCGACGTTGGGACGGACGTTATTCCGGGCCGAAAACCAGTATGGATCGACCGTCAGAATTGAGAGCCGCGACTTTCTGGTTGCGGCTGACGATCTGAAAAATGATCCGGAACGAGGAGACACCATCCTTTATAACGGTATGCGCTACGAAGTTCTGGCTCCGAACGCAGAACCGGTATGGCGATGGTCCGGAGCATATCATTCAACGCGTCGAATCCACACTAAAGAGATAGGAGAAGCAAATGCCTGATACTCCGGATCACAAAGACATCTGGCACGAGCTCAACAGCGCCAGGCTGGATATTGCCGAACTCAGGGGCATGGTTAAAATGCACTTCGAGGACCGGCAGCACCACATCCCGCCTTGTAAACCGGCTGCGGAAATGCAAAAAACCATTATGTCAGCACTGGCCGCCGCTGTTATAGCGATGCTCGGTGCAATTGGTAACCTCATAATCGCGGTGGTAAAATGAGCAATGTTGTAAACTTGGCTGTTGCCGTTGCCGACTCTCTGGCCGAATATAATGCAGAAGTCCTTTATTTTCCGACCTTTGATCTCCGGGACTTGGAAACAATGCGCGTCATTGTCGTCCCGGTAAATCCGGAATATAAAACAGTGAGCCGGGCGGCTCACGAGGAACTGCTGAAGGTCCAGATCGGCTTCCTTAAACGCGGATGCGAAGATGAGCTCGACACGTTATTGCAGACAGTCGAAGGTCTCGGTCTTTCATTCCTGAACAAAAAACTTGCAAATGCGACCTGCGTCTGCGTCGCTTACAATCCCATCTATTCCCCGGAGCACCTCCGGGAGCGCGGGCAGTTCACCAGCGTCATTGAATTGACGTTCAAGAAGATCTGCTCGTGACCAATACAAATGTTCGCATCGAGTTCGACAGTAACGCGGTGCGCAACGCGGTCAAAAAGGGCAGCCCGAAGCCACTCACCAGGGCTGGCGCTTACATCCGGAAGTCTGCCAGGAACGCAGTCTCGCGTTCAAAGAATTCTTCAAGTCCCGGATCACCACCACACACCCGTCGTGGCCTTTTGAAACGCTCCATTCTGTTTGGCGTCGAAAGGCAGCGCATGACTGTTGTCGTGGGACCGGCAGAAAGTTTCATTGGTATTTCCATGACCGCACACGAATTCGGTGGCATCTACCGTCGCCGGAAATATCCGAAGCGCCCGCTGATGGGGCCGACGCTTCAAAAGGTAGCTCCACAACTTCCAAAACTGTGGGAAGATTCTGTAAAACCATAACCATCAAGGAGAATTTATTATGGCAGTTGTACTTGGACTTGATGCTGTTCTTCTTCGTGGCGCTGCCGGTCAGACCGGAAGCACCGAAGTAAAGAACGTCAAAGACCTCACACTTAACTTGGAGTCCGGCGATGCCGACGTGACCACTCGCGCCACTCAGGGCTGGAAGGCATCTATCGCTACGTTGAAAGAAGCATCCCTGGAATTCGGTATTCTGTACGATACCGAGGATGCAGACTTTACTGCGTTTCAGGAGGCATACTTTTCCAACACGCCGATTGCGCTGTTTATCACAGATGGCAACGATCATGGTCTCGACGCGGACTTTTCGATCACCGGCTTTTCGGTGGAACAGCCGCTTGAAGAAGCTCTGACTGTTTCCGTTACTGCGAAACCTACAGCTTCAACGCGAGCGCCGGTCTGGAAGTGACAGTGAGCCCCGGAAGCCTCTCAATGAAGCTCAAATTCCGGGGCGTTTTTAAGAAAAAATCTTTACAATTCAAAGGAAAAATAAACATGAAAACCTTTACTGATAATACTGGTCGCGTCTGGACTTTGGCTGTAAATGTGGCAGCAATAAAAAGAGTTCGAGCGCTTTGCGGAGTTGATCTGACAGCCATCGTCGAGCTGGATAAAAACAACAATCCTGATACGAAACTTCTGGAACAGTTGTCCAGCGATCCGGTTCTGCTCGTCGATGTTCTCTACGCAGTCTGCAAGGCAGAGTGTGACCAAAAGGGCGTGACTGACGAGGATTTCGGAATGGCGATGGCTGGAGATGCTGTCGAACATGCGACCACTGCTCTGTTGGACGAGATCATTGATTTTTTCCCGGCTCCGAAACGGCTCGCCTTCCAGAAAATTCTGTCTGCAACCCGCCGTTTCGAGGAGATTGCCCGGAAGCGTCTGGACGCTCTGATGGCAGACGGGGACTTCGAAAACAAAATGGTCTCCGCGCTGGAACAGTTGACCGGCTTATCTGGGAAAGCGCAGGAATCTGCGGAGTGAACCCAGATCCATTTACCCTGCGCGAACTGCTGAAAATGGCAGATGGACGCGGGAAAATGGAGTGGGCGCAGACCTCAAATCTCATGGCAATGATCGTCAACGTGATGCGCGATCCGAAAAAAAGCAAAGCAGCCAGCGCATCAGAATTCAATCCATACCAGCAGAAAAAACATGCGGGCAAAGCCCCGCTATCCATTCTGCGTGACATCTGGTGCAAACAACGGAAAGGAGGAACCCCGGTATGAGTGGAGCATCTGGAAATGTAAGAGCCGGTCGCGCATTTGTTGAATTGATGCTCGACCAGACCAAACTTGAACGCGGGCTGAAAGCAGCCCAGGCCAAGCTCAGAAACTTTGGCAATTCCATGACGAGTGTGGGAAAGAACCTTGTTACTGTTGCAACGCTGGCAGCGGCTCCTTTGGCTTATTCAACAAAGACATTTGCAGATTTCGACGACGAAATGCGAATGGTGAAAGCGGTCACCGGCGCAACAGAACAGCAGTTCAAATCTCTGACGGAAGTTGCCGAAAGGCTCGGCCGGGCCACAAGTTTTACAGCGAAACAGGTGGCTGAAGGCATGACTGCGCTTGGGCGCATGGGCTTCTCCCCGAAGGAGATTGAAGCTGCGATCCCGGCTGTGCTGAACCTCTCCAGAGCAACGGGAACGGAGCTTTCGGAGGCAGCAGAAATCGCAGCGAATAATATGCGAGTGTTCGGAATTGAATCTTCAAAGATGTCAAACGTAGCGGATATTCTAACTGCGACGGCCAACGGATCAGCTCAAACACTGACGGACCTTGCAGAAGGTTTGAAAATGGCCGGTCCCCAGGCGGCTGCTGCCGGTGACTCAATTACCAATGTATCTGCGGCTCTGGGAGTTCTGGCGAATATGGGCATTAAGGGCAGCTTGGCCGGTACAGCGCTGCGTAAGGCGTACAGCCAGTTCGCCAACACCAAGATTCAGGCGAAGCTCAAGGCTATGGGAATCGCCACTACCGACGCCAACGGGAATCTCCGGGCAATGCCGGACATTATGGCTGATATTGCAAAAGCTATGGCCTCCATGCCGACAGCTCAACGTCTGGGATTTGCAGAAGAGATTTTTGACCTGCGCGGATCTTTGGCTGGTCTCCAGCTGGGAGGCAACATTCAGCAGCTCGATGAATTTATCAAAAAACTTCAGACCGTCAACGGGACAGCGGCCCAGACAGCCGAGGAAATGGACTCCGGTATCGGTGGCGCTTTCCGAATCTTTATGTCGGCGGTTGAAGGCTGCCAGATTGCCATCGGCCGAATTATCGGTGAAGCGCTGGGACCCTATATAAAAAGGATGTCCGATGTGCTGACAAAGGTTGCAGAATGGATCGCGGCTCACAAGGGCGTGGTGATTACAGCAGTTAAAATTATTGCTGGGTTACTGACTGCCGGAGCAGCTTTGATTACCCTGGGGCTGGCGTTCAAAGCGGTGGCCTTCGCAGTCGGAACGTTGAGCACAGCGTTCACGATCTTAAAGGTCGCTGTACTGGCTCCTATCGCGGCAGTTAAGGGGCTAATGGCCATTTTTACGGCTCTTAAAGCTGTAATGATCGGCGTCAAAGTTGTCGCTCTGGCGATGTGGACAGCGATCTCAAGTCCTGCCGTTCTGGTCGGTGTGGCGCTGGGTGCTTTAATTGCAGTTGTCTGGAAATTGACCGGTGCATGGGACATCTGTGCGGATTCAGTAAAAGGTATGGCCTCTGATTTCAAAACTGCGTTTTCCGGGATCAAAGAGGTCGTTGGAAAAACCTGGGAAGTCATAAAGATCGCTCTGGCATCTGGAGATCTTGCCGGGGCCGCTAAGGTCGGTTTGGCTGCTTTGAACGTTGTATGGTTGCAGGGGCTTTTCCCACTTAAAAAAGCCTGGTTTAGCCTGAAAAACTTTCTTTCAGACAGCTGGACGATCGTTATTTTCTCAATCCTGAAGGGAGCATATCACTTCTGGTATGGCATGCTTTACGGCTTCAAATATCTCTGGAAGTGCATCTTAAAAGTGTGGTATCCGCTGGTGAACTTCCTGGATGACTCCTGGGCTGTTGTTTCGACCTCAATCCTGAAACTCGGCAATAATCTCTGGTACGGCCTGCTGGTCGGCCTGAAATATATTGGAAACGCTATGCAAAAAGCCTGGAATTATATCTGGGACGGGATCGTCAGTGCTTTTGAAAAAACAGTTCTGGAAATCCAGAAAGCCTGGATTCGCACAAAGGGCCTGTTTGATTCAGAGGAATCTGTCAAAGCTGAAATCGCTGTCGTTGAGCGTGAATATCAGCGACGTCGTGACTCCCGGAGACAGCAATCTGCCAATGCTGAGCGCCAATCCCAACGGGAGCTCGACGCTCTCAACGCGGAATGGGCAGCGGCTAACAAAGGCCTTGACGACGCGATGATTGCAAAGATCAATCAGAATAAAGCGCGTGCCGACGCGGGCCTGGCAGAGGCAAATGCCCCGATCGACACCAGCGAATGGGACAGCGCGATCAAAGGGGCGGAAGATGCTATGGTGGGCGAAATTGCCGAAAATCAGCGGAAATATAACCAGGCTGTTGGGGAAGCTGCCGCTGAAATCAACGTGGCGAAGGCTGAATGGCAAGGCGCAATGGATGAGGTTAAACAGCGGGCTGCGGAAAAGGCAGCGGCTGTTGAAGCCGAACAGGAACGTGCCACCGCACCAGCTGCCAGAACCGAACAGGCGGCGGCTAATATGCCTTCCACAGCAGGAAAATCTGTCGGAGCCTGGAGCGCAAAAGAACTTGACGCGCTTCTTGGTGGTGGTGGATCGGCCCAGGAAAGAACTGCCAGGGCGACAGAAACTCTCGTCGAAAATACCCGTGAAACAAACCGTCAACTCAAACGCATGAAGTCGGGAACGGCTCCTGCAACATTGAGTTACAACTAACAGGAGATCACAATGGCAATCACAGTAACTCAGGCGTGGGACGCGGTGGATCTGGAGCTCGAACAAGGCTCCGGAACCCACTCGTCCAGCGCCGCAACAGTTCATTATATCGTTACCGGGACAGAAGTTGACACCGAGGCCTGCACAGCCGCTTATAACGCAGCTCCGGAAGAATACTGTTCGATCCCGAAAAAGTCAGTTTCAATTTCCGAGCGTCTGACCGATAACACCTGGAAGATAGAAGTCAAATTCGGTTCCGAATCAACATCTTCTGGTGGCGACAGCGGCGATGAGGATGATGAACCGACAGTCAGCTTCGACTGCTCGGCCGGGACAAAACACATGACTCAGGCGATTGAACAAACCTGTGTATATGCCGCTGACGGGCAGACCAAAGATTCTGCCAGCGTAGCGGCGGCAGTCCCGATCGGCTGGAATGGGAAGGACGGGAGCGAAAGCGAAGCGGCCGGTGTTGACGTTTCAATAGGAGAACTCCGGGAAACCTACACCAAACCGATGAGCAAAAGTAAGGTAACGGGGACCAGCTGGAAGCGCAAAGTGGCGGAGCTCGTTGGCAAAGTTAACAGCGGATCTTTCAAAGGCTGGTCCAGTGGGGAAGTCATGTTCCTGGGCTGTTCTTATTCAGCGCCGACCAAAGGATCGAAAAAAGTGAACGTCAGTTTCCACTTTGCGATCCGTCTGAATGAGAACAAGGCGACAGTCGCCGGACATAGCGTAGGATCGAAAAAAGGCTTTGAATATATCTGGGCCTTGACTGACGACGAGGTAAAGAACGGTGAACGAGTCCGGAAGGTGAAAAAGATCTACAAGGCGGAAGTCTGTTATACGGACAGTTTTGGCAGCCTGGGAATTTGAGGTGAAATATGGCGTTTTTTCCTCATGTTAACAAGGGCGAGCCATTCCAGCCGAACTCGGTCTTGGAGAACAATATCCGTGACCTGGTCAACGCGTCCAGCCGGATCGGGGGGAGAAGCACCAAAGGCTCTGCCAACAGCAGCCTGCGCCTTTCTGTCTGGAACAGCTCCGGGCAAACGCTCCCTGCCGGTTCTGCTGTGACCATCGACATGATGAGCGAGGAAGAATCTCCGACCGGGGTTCTTCCCTGCACCCCTTATGACGGAAGCAGTCAAACTTGGGGGATCATTCCCACAGAACTGCCTGCGGACGGTGTTGGAGACTGCATTATTGGTGGAATCTCCCTGGTCCCGATCAAAACGAAGGCCAAAGTTGGTGACTGCGTGGCTCCGATCCTGACTGAAAAGGGCGCGGTTGAGGAATTCGCAGCTGTTCCTTGCAGCCCAGCCCGGTTGCTTTATGGCGACGGGAAAGTCGGTGTCATGCAGTTTTCGGAACCAGGTTATCGGGGCTACTTCAAGGCTGTAATAATGTTCACTAAAGGTGGAGTGCCTGACGGAGATGATTCTTCCAGCTCTTCCAGCAGCAGTTCCAGCAGTTCGTCAAGTTCGTCGTCGAGTTCCAGCGATGGTCCCGACTGGCCGGGCGGCAGCGGAATCCTGGGGCTTTCAAACGGCAAGTTGGTGCTTTACCCGGTGGGAAGTTGTAAAGACGATTCTTCTGGCGGCGACGATCCGGATTCTTCCTCCGACGATCCGCCTGACAGCAGTTCGTCAAGTTCGGACTCAAG
>OGOX01001325.1_pt1 | contig 16114 bp, 8 predicted proteins | sample 1552761 | NCBI WGS metagenome assembly OGOX01 (sample SAMEA2580212, study PRJEB22360) | human gut metagenome | biome: human gut; feature: human-associated habitat; material: faeces | place: Denmark | collected 2008/2010
CTGTTTGGTGGTTTCTTTCTGTTGTTCAAAGCCACGATGGAGCTGAACGAACGGCTGGAAGGGAAAGACAGCAATAATCCCACACAACGCAAAGGTGCGAAGTTCTGGGGCGTGGTGACGCAAATTGTGGTACTGGACGCCATCTTCTCACTCGACTCAGTGATTACCGCCGTCGGGATGGTCGACCATTTACTGGTCATGATGGCCGCCGTTGTTATCGCTATCAGCCTGATGTTGATGGCCAGCAAGCCGTTAACGCAATTTGTTAACAGTCACCCGACCATCGTTATTCTCTGCTTAAGCTTCCTGTTGATGATTGGCTTTAGCCTGGTGGCAGAAGGTTTCGGCTTCGTCATTCCGAAAGGCTACCTGTACGCCGCCATTGGCTTCTCGGTGATGATCGAGGCGCTCAATCAGTTGGCTATCTTTAACCGGCGACGTTTTCTTTCCGCTAACCAGACGCTACGCCAGCGGACTACCGAAGCGGTAATGCGCCTGCTTAGCGGGCAAAAAGAAGATGCGGAACTGGACGCCGAAACCGCGTCCATGCTGGTGGATCATGGTAACCAGCAGATCTTTAATCCGCAGGAACGGCGGATGATTGAGCGGGTACTTAATCTTAACCAGCGTACCGTCAGCAGCATTATGACGTCGCGCCACGATATTGAGCATATCGATCTCAACGCGCCGGAAGACGAGATCCGCCAGTTACTGGAGCGAAATCAGCATACGCGGCTGGTGGTTACCGACGGTGATGATGCAGAAGATTTGCTCGGTGTTGTTCACGTTATCGACCTGCTACAACAGTCACTGCGCGGCGAACCGCTCAACCTGCGGGTGTTGATTCGCCAGCCGCTGGTGTTCCCGGAAACCTTGCCGTTGTTACCTGCCCTGGAGCAGTTCCGTAATGCCCGCACGCACTTTGCTTTTGTGGTGGATGAGTTTGGCTCGGTGGAAGGGATTGTGACATTAAGTGACGTCACTGAAACCATTGCCGGTAACTTACCGAACGAAGTGGAAGAGATCGACGCCCGCCATGATATTCAGAAGAATGCGGACGGTTCCTGGACGGCGAATGGTCATATGCCGCTGGAAGATCTGGTGCAATATGTGCCGCTGCCGCTGGATGAAAAACGTGAATATCACACCATTGCCGGGCTGTTGATGGAATATTTACAGCGTATTCCAAAACCTGGCGAAGAAGTTCAGGTGGGGGATTATTTGCTTAAAACGTTGCAGGTGGAAAGCCATCGCGTGCAGAAGGTGCAGATTATTCCGCTGCATAAGGATGGCGAGTTGGAGTACGAGGTGTGATGGTATCGGTCATTTTACCCGATAGCCGAAAGGAATAAGATGAGGGAACCGCGCCAGCGGCGATTTACCGCCGGGAGCCCGGGTTGCCAGGGTGGTGGCGATTGAGCCACCCTGGCACGTTCACCGGCTTGAGCGTTCCATAGTAGTGAGGAACATCAAGTGAACGGAACAGCCTTCGATCTTACATATTCAGAATATAATGGTGCCGCCGCGAACGCCTGATGCGACGCTTTACGCGTCTTATCAGGCCTACAGGACAGGTCACCTGGTAACCTACATCTTCTCCAGCAACTTCTTCACATCTTTGCCATTGCGGGAATCTTTATTCCGCTCGGCCCAGTCATTCAGGCGACGTTTCGCTTCGTCCTGTAGATGTTTGCACAGTAACTGATCCACTTGCAGACTGTAATTGAGTTGCTGCCAGTTGCCATAAACCCGCAGCGGTACTGGCGTTTCTTTGAGGAAATCAATCAGTTTGCTTTCCCCGTTCCAGCCACCCACGACCCGAATATCAAACTGGGTGTCGCAGGTTTGATCTGCCAGATTCAACATGCCTTCCCCTGTCAGCGCCAGCACAGGCGATTGACCTTGCATGTCGTTTAACGTCACGACGCCATCCTTCAACGTCAAATCGGTGGTAAAGCGGTCAAGCCGCGTCACGTTATCAAAGTTTTCAGCGGCCTTCACATCACCGCCATTACGCTCTACCGCTTGCTGAATCATCTGCTGGAAGTTCATCCCTTCCATGCGCGTGTCGGTCATTTCGACATGTGCCTGTCCTTGCCAGTTGTGGCGGAATGCGTCGGCATCTATGTCAGCACCGGAGAAATCACCAGCCAGTGACATTTTTCCGGTCAACGAAATCGGATAGTTAAACGCCTTCAGAATGGTACCAATCTCAACGTTTTCCAGCCGTGGCTGGAAGTTTATCCGCGGATTTATTGATGTCGCGTCCAGCGTGCCCGGCAGTGAAACCTGTCCACCGTTAAGCTTGCCCTGCAGTTGAGTAATTTCCAGCAAACCCGACTTGTTGGTCATTTGCGTGGCAACATCTGTAAAATTCATTCCGCGCCAGCGCACGTTACTGGCTTGCAACAAAATATCAGCCGTAAAGCCTTGCAGTCCCTGATATGCCGGTTCATCAATACGCGAAGAAATGACCGGGCGCGGCAATGTTGATTGGCTCTGCCCCTGCTGCGCGGCACCGTTTTCACCATTCGCTGTTTCATTAAGCGGGATGAGGTTGTCAAGATTCAGTTGCGGGAATTGCAGTCTCAGCTGCCATTCAGGTTTCTCTGTCAGCGTGACCTGTGCTTGCCCGCTCAGCGTGCTGTCATTGGCGGTCAAGCTGATTTGGTTAAATGAAAGGCGTTTATGTGACTCCTGCCACTGGGCCTGGAAACTCCCCTGCCCCTGAATACCTTGTTTTGGTAAATCTGCACCCTGCAACTGCCAGTTAATTTGTTCAATAGCCGCCGTTAAATCATGCGGATAATCAGAAGCATCTACCGTACCGTTAAGGGATATCGTGAGATCGCGCTGATCGCGATTAACCCGCCCGGAGAACTCAAATGAGCCACGATGTTGGGGATCTTGTTCCATTTGCAGGCGGATATTGCGGATTGTCACCTGCTCGTCATCTTCATGCTGGAACACCAGCACGCTGTCCGCCACCTTAAGACTGGATATATCAAACGACCATCCGCGATCGTCTGACAGATCCGGCAAGGTATTGTCGCGCGGTGCAACCGGAGCGTCTTCACTGCGCACCGCTTCCGTCTGCGGCGTCAGTTGGATCACTGCCCCTTTTAGCATCACCTGCTTAACGCTCAGTTGATGACTCAGTAGTGGTAAAAGCGCCACGTCCAGACGCATGTTGTCGGCGCGAACCAGTGGCTGGCTTGCGCCCTGGGCGGTGAGAGACATTCGCCCGGAGAGGATACTAAGCTGCGGCCAGACGTGCCAACGCAGTGGCCCGTCGAGCTGCAATTGATAACCGCTACGTGCAGCAACTTGCTTGACCATATAGTCGCGGAAATCATTCGGATTCACCAGCAACACTAACGCAGATAACCCGGCCACCAGCACGACCAGGAGTATCATCAGCGTCGTCAGAAATCGTCTCATGGTATCCTCAATGGGCCTGAATTAGTCTTTATCGATTCGGCTGGCTACCGCGCCCTGCTGGTTGCGATATTTCGCATCTTCACGGCGGTTGTAAGGTCGCGCCGCCGGGCCGGAAAGCGGCTCAAAGCTCAGCGCACCAATTAACATGCCCGGACGCAGCGCCAGCGGCAGCTTACCGGAGTTGTAGAACTCCAGCACAATGCAACCAGACCAGCCCGGATCGATACGGTGCGCGGTGACGTGCACCATCAGCCCCAGACGCGCCAAAGAGGAACGCCCGTCCAGCCAGCCCACCAGATCGGCTGGCAGCGTCACCGACTCCAGCGTCACCGCCAGCGCCAGCTCTCCTGGGTGAAGATAGAACGCCTCGCCCTCGTCGAGAACGATCTCATCGCTCATCACGCGGTCAAGCGCGGCGCTCACTTCATCTTTGGGACCGCTCAGATCGATAAACGCTGCCGTGTGACCACGGAAGGTACGAAATTTATTGCCCAGGCGTACATCCACCGTCGCGCCGTTAATACGCTCCACTGGCGGACGTGGGTTGATCGACAAACGGCCTTCATCAAGCCAGGCTTCAATATCTCGGTCACACAGACGCATGGCATTTTCTCCTTTCGCGCATCACTCCCTTAACGCCAATTACGTCAAGGGCATACCAGGTTATCACTGAACGGTACACAATTTATCAAGCTTATTCAAAGAACTGACTTATTTTCGCTTTCAATATATCGATCGCGATGCGGTTTTTCCCGCCGCGCGGCACGATAATGTCCGCATATTGTTTAGAAGGCTCAATGAATTGCAGGAACATCGGGCGCACGGTTTTTTGATATTGCGCCATCACGGAATCCATTGAACGCCCACGCTCGTTAACGTCACGCTTGATGCGGCGCATCAGGCAGATATCCAGCGGGGTATCAACGAAAATGGAGAAGTTAAGTTCGTCACGCAAACGCGCATCCGTCAGCAACAAAATGCCTTCGAGAATGATGACCTTCTTCGGCTCAACCGTCACCGTTTCTTTCATACGCGTATGTTCAACATAGCTGTAAACCGGCAGGTCAATTGCCGAGCCGCGTTTCAACGCTTGTAAATGCTCAAGCAACAGGCTGTGATCCATCGCGCTGGGATGGTCGTAGTTGGTCTTAACGCGTTCTTCCATCGACAGATGGCTTTGATCTTTGTAATAGCAGTCTTCGGGAATTACGCCGATGTGTTCATCACCGACTTGCTCACGTAATTCACGATAAAGGGTACTGGCAATAAGACTCTTGCCGGAAGCCGATGCGCCAGCGATACCGATAATGACGCACTGATGAGACTGATCAGTCATATATTTAGCGACCTGATTAACCTGGATGTTAGGAAGGGGGCGACGAAGCGCCAAACGCGGCAATTATAGGGATTTCATCCGTCTGATACCAGTCGAATAGCGCTGCCGCGCGCTCAGAGTTAATTGTTGACAAAGAATTCCCGGTGGCAAATTACGTTGATCAGTTTTATGTAAGGTAAAAAATGTTATACGCAGTTGCGCAAATTATCCGCCTTTACGTCACTTTATGAGCAATTCGCATATAAAATGTAAAACTTTTGTACTAGCATAAACACAGAAACGAATACTGGCGACCTGGTCTTGCGGATAAAGCGGTAATGAGCAAACAATCACAGCATGTATTAATTGCCCTGCCCCACCCGCTGCTTCACCTGGTCAGTTTAGGTTTAGTCTCGTTTATCTTTACCCTTTTCTCGCTTGAGCTTTCGCAGTTTGGCACCCAACTCGCCCCACTGTGGTTCCCGACGTCCATCATGATGGTGGCGTTTTATCGCCATGCCGGGCGCATGTGGCCGGGAATTGCGCTGAGCTGCTCGCTGGGAAATATCGCCGCATCCATCCTGCTTTTTTCCACCAGCTCGCTGAACATGACCTGGACGACCATCAATATTGTTGAAGCCGTGGTCGGGGCAGTGCTGCTACGTAAATTGCTGCCGTGGTATAACCCCTTGCAAAATCTGGCTGACTGGCTGCGTCTGGCATTCGGCAGCGCCATTGTTCCGCCTCTGCTAGGGGGTGTTCTGGTTGTCCTGCTGACGCCCGGAGACGATCCTCTCAGGGCATTTTTGATATGGGTACTGTCAGAATCCATCGGCGCTCTGGCACTGGTGCCGCTGGGATTGTTATTTAAACCACACTATCTGCTGCGCCATCGCAACCCACGGTTGCTTTTTGAGTCGCTGCTCACGTTAGCCATCACACTGACGTTAAGCTGGCTTTCGATGCTGTATCTGCCGTGGCCTTTTACTTTCATTATTGTGCTGTTGATGTGGAGCGCCGTGCGCCTGCCACGAATGGAAGCCTTTTTGATCTTCCTTACCACGGTGATGATGGTGTCGCTGATGATGGCCGCGGATCCCTCCCTGCTTGCTACGCCGCGTACATACCTGATGAGCCATATGCCGTGGCTACCGTTTTTGCTGATCCTGCTGCCCGCCAACATCATGACGATGGTGATGTATGCCTTTCGTGCGGAACGCAAACACATTTCCGAAAGCGAAACCCGTTTTCGGAACGCCATGGAATATTCCGCTATCGGTATGGCGTTAGTGGGCACCGAGGGACAATGGCTGCAAACCAACAAAGCGCTCTGCCAGTTTCTCGGGTACAGTCAGGAAGAGCTGCGCGGACTCACCTTTCAGCAACTGACCTGGCCGGAGGATCTCAATAAAGATCTCCAACAGGTTGAAAAGCTGATAAGCGGTGAAATAAACACCTATTCAATGGAAAAACGCTACTACAACCGCAATGGCGATGTTGTCTGGGCGTTGCTTGCCGTCTCACTGGTGCGCCACACGGATGGCACGCCGCTCTATTTTATCGCTCAGATTGAAGACATTAACGAGCTAAAACGCACCGAACAGGTGAATCAGCAACTGATGGAGCGCATCACGCTGGCTAACGAAGCGGGCGGGATTGGCATCTGGGAGTGGGAGCTGAAGCCGAATATTTTTAGCTGGGATAAGCGGATGTTCGAGCTGTATGAAATTCCTCCGCATATCAAACCGAACTGGCAGGTGTGGTACGAGTGCGTGCTGCCGGAAGATCGCCAGCATGCCGAAAAAGTGATTCGTGATTCGTTGCAATCACGCTCGCCCTTTAAACTGGAATTTCGCATTACCGTAAAAGACGGTATTCGCCATATCCGCGCCCTCGCCAACCGGGTACTGAATAAAGAAGGCGAAGTCGAACGTCTCCTCGGCATCAATATGGATATGACCGAAGTGAAACAGCTTAACGAGGCATTGTTTCAGGAAAAAGAGCGCCTGCACATTACGCTTGATTCCATCGGTGAAGCCGTGGTCTGTATTGATATGGCGATGAAAATTACCTTTATGAATCCAGTGGCGGAGAAGATGAGCGGCTGGACGCAGGAAGAAGCGTTAGGTGTTCCGCTCCTGACGGTGTTGCATATTACTTTTGGCGACAACGGACCATTAATGGAGAACATTTACAGTGCCGACACCTCACGTTCCGCAATCGAACAAGATGTGGTGTTGCACTGTCGGAGCGGCGGCAGTTACGACGTGCATTACAGTATTACGCCGTTAAGTACTCTGGACGGCAGCAATATTGGTTCGGTTCTGGTGATTCAGGACGTTACCGAATCACGCAAAATGCTGCGCCAGCTGAGCTACAGCGCCTCCCATGATGCACTGACGCATCTCGCCAACCGCGCCAGTTTTGAGAAACAACTGCGTATCCTGCTGCAAACGGTAAACAGTACACATCAGCGACATGCCCTGGTGTTTATCGATCTTGATCGCTTTAAAGCGGTGAATGACAGCGCCGGGCATGCGGCGGGTGACGCTTTACTGCGCGAACTGGCGTCGTTGATGCTGAGTATGCTGCGCTCCAGCGACGTGCTGGCGCGACTCGGTGGTGATGAATTTGGTCTACTGTTGCCAGACTGTAATATCGAAAGTGCGCGTTTTATCGCTACACGCATTATCAGTGCCGTGAATGATTATCACTTTATATGGGAAGGCCGTGTGCATCGGGTAGGTGCCAGTGCCGGGATTACCTTGATTGATGACAACAATCATCAGGCGGCAGAAGTGATGTCGCAGGCTGATATCGCCTGTTATGCCTCCAAAAATGGTGGACGGGGCCGGGTGACGGTTTACGAACCACAGCAAGCTGCCGCACATAGCGAACGGGCGGCGATGTCGCTTGATGAACAGTGGCGGATGATTAAAGAGAATCAGTTGATGATGATGGCCCACGGTGTCGCTTCGCCGCGGATCCCGGAAGCGCGTAATTTGTGGCTGATTTCGCTTAAACTCTGGAGTTGCGAAGGCGAGATTATTGATGAACAAAAATTTCGTCGTAGCTTCAGCGATCCGGCACTTAGCCATGCTCTTGACCGACGGGTATTCCACGAATTTTTCCAGCTGGCCGCAAAAGCGGTTGCCAGTAAAGGCATAAGCATCGCCCTCCCCCTTTCCGTTGCCGGTTTGAGTAGCGCCACGCTGGTGAATGATCTGCTTGAGCAGCTGGAAAATAGCCCTCTACCACCACGGTTATTACACCTGATTATTCCGGCTGAAGCGATTTTAGATCACGCAGAAAGCGTGCAAAAACTGCGGCTGGCGGGATGTCGGATAGTGCTCAGCCAGGTGGGCCGCGATCTGCAAATCTTCAACTCGCTGAAAGCGAATATGGCAGATTACCTGCTACTTGATGGTGAGTTATGCGCCAACGTGCAGGGTAATTTGATGGATGAGATGCTGATTACGATTATTCAGGGGCACGCTCAGCGACTCGGGATGAAAACCATCGCCGGGCCAGTCGTTTTACCCTTAGTGATGGATACGCTTTCTGGCATCGGCGTCGATCTGATTTATGGTGATGTGATTGCCGATGCCCAACCGCTGGATTTGCTGGTGAATAGCAGTTATTTCGCGATTAACTGAGGGAGCGTTTGCCCATTGCCTGATGCGACGTATCAGGCCTACAATTCGTCCGTTCCGTCTGGTTGCCAGCCTTCCGTATACCAGATATGCAACAGCGCATAAGAACGCCAGGGCTTCCAGCGCTCGGCATAACGGCGGATTTGTGCCGGTGTCATCCCCGGAAATCGCTGTTTAATCAGATAATCATCCGGCAGAAAAACATCTTTCGCCTGCCAGCCACGCAAAGCGAAATAATTCGCCGTCCAGCGCCCGATACCCGGAAAAGTTTGCAGCGTTTTCATCGCCTGCTCCACATCGCCCGGAATTGTCATTGGTAAGCTGCCCTCCAGCGCCGCATTTGCCAGATGAATCAGTGCCTCTGCCCGTTTCAACGGCATGCCTAACGCTTTTAATGCCTGCGGGTCGGCTGCTGCCAGCCGCTGAGGCGTGGGGAAGCAGATATACTCCGGAAAATCATCCAGCCGTTCGCCATAAAGCTGTACAACTTTGGCAGTCAATTTTGCCGCCATCGCCACGCTCACCAGTTGGCCTAAAATCGCCCGCACACCCTGCTCAAAAGCATCAATACAGCCGGGTAAACGCAATCCGGGCCGCGCCGCGCCTAACTTGCCCAACGCACCGTTAACAATCTGCGGGTTACATTGCAGATCAAACAGGCGGCTCATTTTCGCCAGACACTCAGCGGCAACGGGTTCTAAACCTGCACTTAAATTTATGTGCAGAGTATGGCGGGCTATATCCGGAATAGCAGTCACCACGCCGCGATATTCGCCCACCGCCAGACTACGGGCATAATAATCCTCAGCGACCGTTTCCACACCACTCACCGCACGGGCGGCGAGAAATCCCAACATCCACGACCAGTCATACGGCGGCTGCCAGTTCAGGGTATACATCGCATCTCCTTATTCATCCGCTTTCAGCATAAACGTTATTCAGACGCTACGCTTTGCTTTCATATTCCGGTTGTCGCGACGGCAACATTTCGCTAAAGTCACGCCCCTTCTTCACCGGCATGGGGATTAATTCGTGTTTATTGGTTTTGATTACGGTACAGCAAACTGTTCAGTGGCGGTCATACGTGACGGTAAACCGCAATTACTGAAAATGGAAAACGACAGCACGCTGCTGCCTTCAATGCTTTGCGCGCCAACGCGTGAAGCAGTAAGTGAATGGCTGTACCGCCATCATGATGTTCCGGCAGACGACGATGAAACGCAGGCGCTGTTACGTCGGGCGATTCGTTATAACCGCGAAGAAGATATCGATGTTACGGCGAAAAGCGTGCAGTTCGGTCTTTCCTCACTGGCACAGTACATTGATGATCCAGAAGAAGTGTGGTTTGTGAAATCACCAAAATCGTTCCTCGGTGCCAGCGGCTTAAAACCGCAGCAGGTAGCGCTGTTTGAGGATCTGGTCTGCGCAATGATGTTGCACATTCGCCAGCAGGCGCAGGCGCAGCTGCCAGAAGCGATTACTCAGGCGGTGATTGGTCGCCCGATCAACTTCCAGGGGCTGGGCGGCGATGAAGCAAACGCCCAGGCGCAAGGGATTCTGGAACGCGCGGCGAAGCGTGCCGGATTCAGGGACGTGGTATTCCAGTACGAGCCGGTCGCGGCTGGGCTGGATTACGAAGCCACCTTGCAGGAAGAAAAACGGGTGCTGGTGGTGGATATCGGCGGTGGTACGACTGACTGTTCATTGCTGCTGATGGGGCCGCAGTGGCGTTCGCGTCTCGATCGTGAAGCCAGCCTGCTGGGTCACAGTGGTTGCCGTATTGGCGGTAACGATCTGGACATCGCACTGGCGTTTAAAAACCTGATGCCGTTACTGGGCATGGGTGGCGAAACCGAAAAAGGCATCGCCCTGCCGATTCTGCCGTGGTGGAATGCGGTTGCCATCAACGACGTACCTGCGCAGAGTGATTTCTACAGTAGTGCCAACGGTCGTCTGCTTAACGATCTGGTACGCGATGCCCGCGAACCGGAAAAAGTGGCCCTGCTACAGAAAGTCTGGCGTCAGCGTTTAAGCTATCGCCTGGTGCGTAGCGCAGAAGAGAGCAAAATTGCTCTTTCCAGCACTGCGGAAACCCGCGCCTCACTGCCGTTTATCAGCGATGAACTGGCTACGCTGATTAGCCAGCAAGGGCTGGAAAGCGCCCTCAGCCAGCCACTGGCGCGGATTCTGGAACAGGTGCAACTGGCCCTGGATAACGCCCAGGAAAAACCGGACGTTATCTACCTGACCGGCGGTAGCGCCCGTTCTCCGCTGATTAAAAAAGCGCTGGCAGAACAGTTGCCGGGCATTCCGATTGCAGGCGGCGATGACTTTGGCTCCGTCACCGCCGGGCTGGCTCGCTGGGCGGAAGTGGTATTTCGTTAAAAGAAAATGGCTCAGCAGCGGCTTAAATCTGCCTGCGCCTGGGCCAGTTTTTCTGCTGCCTGACGTAACGGTTCCATCAACGGCATGGTCCGTGCTGGAGCTTGAAGGCGGAATCGCTGCAACTCTGTCGCGCCGACAGTCAACGTCGATTCCAGCCGATGTCGTTTGGCGGCCATTTTAGTCAGTACCGCTTGTCTGTCTGCAGGCGTTACCGCTTCGTTCGGCCTGAACACAAAACGGCGTTCACAACTCGCTTTCCAGTCGATAACCGCCTGGGTCAGATGGTCGCCAAACCCTTTCACTTGCTTAACGCCACGACGGGTAACATCTGCGGCTGTTTCAATACCAAAAGACCGTAACGCCGCTTTACGCGCAGGGCCAACGCCGGGAATAGAGGCAACATCAATAAAAAATCCCTCCAGAAACTTCTGCTTCTGCCGTTCCCTTGCAGTGTCATGAAGTGCTGCCAGAGCGCGTTTCTCTTCTTCCGGTAACCCGAGAATTTCGTCCTTCATTTTTTCGAGCATCGTCCGTTTGGCGATAAAACCTTCCAGGCCGCCTACCTGCTGGATCTGGCGGACTAAATGGTCATAGTCCATTTTCGCACGATTAAATGCCTCACGGCGTTGCTGAACTTCTGCTTTGTACGCTTTGCTTGTCAGACTGCCAATAATCCAGATAGCCGCCAGCACAGGAACCAAAATAATATAACGCGGTTCTGCCTGAAGGCCGCAAAGCAGCAGCGATAATGCTGACAGTGCGATCTCAAGCAGAATGATGTATTCGCGCCGTAACAGGCCTAAAGGAAGCGGCCTGCCAGTCGGTTGGAAATGATCGGGTAATGGCAGTTGCAATGCTGGCGGTGCTACTGACGCCATCACCATCGCCCAGACTTTTGCCAGCACAAAATCCCCGCCGGTGGTAATGACCTCTTCGCCGAGATCAATAAAATAGATAACACCTTGATTATCCAGCGCACACCATGGGCAGTCAGCCAAATGACCGGGATAAACATGCATTGCCGAAACGGTACATTTCTTTAACTGTTGGCGCAGAGAATCAAGTGCCGCTACCCACGCTTTAGCCGTCGGACGCCCGGTTGCCACGCCACTTTCCGTGAATGCCTGCTGAAACATGGCTTCAACATCACTCGGTAACATCGATAGCGGAATCGATCGTGGCGGCGGTTTTAAACCACGTCGCTGATTATCTGACGCGTAGGCATAACGGAAATGGGTAATATCCGTCTCCAGCGCATTACCCGCATCAGAGATAAGCGGCACACCAGAATAAGGATGCCGGCCACCAAACAAGACGTGAAAAATCAGCAACGCAAGGCCAAAATTATCGTGATTTTTTGTGCGTTCAAAGCCGACAAATGACGACAAGGTTTGTAGCTCTGGCGGCGTAAAATGCGACACGCCGACTTCGCATAAATGCAGTGTGCCATTGGCGTTAATCTGAAAGGAGTCGCTATCAATCAGTACCACTTTGCTGTCGCGACCTACCATAAAACTGTTCTGGTTTACGTCACCCACGACGTGCCCGTGCTCGTGAACCGTAGCAAAAGATGAAGCAATATTGCGCGCAACATAGAGTAGAAAATCCCACGCACAATGAGGGTAACGTTGACGACGATGTGCCGGGCTATAGATCATATGAATCGGTTCTTTACCAGAAACTTTTGGCATCATAAAACCGATAACTTTTCCGCCTCGTCCACCGTGAAGCGTTGCCTGCGGCCAGGCGACATAATTCAACAATTGCGCGTCAGCTGTCGCAGCCATAAAGGCAAGTTTGTCCTGTTTTAAGGCGGGTGGCGGCGTGTGATAAATCTTGGCGACGCTATCGACAAACTCATTGATATCATAAACCGCGCCTTCACCGCCTTTGCCCAGTTCACGGCCTGGCGTAACGCACTCACCAGTAGCAGTATATAAAGTGGGTTTCATGGTAACCACAGCGCCAGTGCCAACGTTTTATCATCATCCGTACGCTCGTTTACCGCCGGGCTGGACAAAAACTGCTTTAACAATTCAGGTAATAAATCGAGTTGTTCCTGCGTTGCTGACGCCAGTCCATTGAAAAACGGGGTAAAGAAAGGTACATGAGGAGAATTATCCAGCATATTTAACGCCAGTCGCTGGATACCATCCGTAAATGCTGCAACTTTATGCACACGCTCAGTGCTGGTGAAAGTTTCCAGTCTGGAAACGGCATCTTCATCGGTAATGAAGTGCGTCATATTGGCATATTCACCCACCATCGGCGTAAGCGGCAATTGCAGACCGTGACCAAAATCCACCACCACGCCGCCATCGCCAATCTGCATAATCAAGGTGCCATTAGCCGATGAAATCAATCCCAGAAACGTGCAGGCAAAATCGCGAACTGCTAATTCTTTGGCTTCCGCCTCGGCAAAAAGTCGCTGACGAATAGTCAGCACAATATCCGTGGCGAGGATATCATTAAGCCCCAATTCCCCACCCTGCACTTTTTGCGACATATAAGCCATCGCTTCATTGACGGCGAGCATCGCGCCTTCGCCACCCTGCGAGACGCTGCCTGCACCATCAGCAAGAAACATCACCAGTAATGGTTGCTGATCGTTTAACCAGGCAACCTGCATCTGGCAGGCATCCTGACAAGGTAAATCAGCGCTAATGTGCGACGTTCCAACAGCGGATGCATAAACCAGACGCCAGCTCACACTGACGTCCAGCCTTTTGGCGCTTCCAGCACAACTTCCGTTCCCGGCGTGGAGCGGGAAACCGAACGCAGCGAACTGGATAACCAGCTAAACAGTTCACGGAATTGTAATCCTTGCAGAGGCAAAGGCTGACGAACGCTGATTTGTGCCAGCGTCTTCATATCCGCCCCCTGAACACCGATGGAAAAGAAAGCAAACCTTTTATCTTCTTCCCCCCGAAACACTTTGTTGGCTGCAGCCTGCCACTCATCGGTTGGTGCACCATCGGTAATCAGGAAAATCCACGGGCGATAATACGAAATACCATTTGCACGATACTCACGTTTCCGCTCCTCTACCATATCCAGGACTTTGGTAATGGCCGCACCCATTGGTGTATCGCCCTGGGCAAACAGGATGGGCGGAAAAAAATTAGCGGCGCTGGTAAAGGGTTGTTCCACATGCACCGGGCCGAACGTCACAATGCCGAGTTCCACTCTTTTTAAAGCCAGCGGATCAGCAAGCAGTTCATCACGAAAGGTAACCAATCCGGCGTTAAGTTCATTAATAGGTCTACCGTTCATAGAACCAGAAACATCCAGCAGCAAAATGCAGGGGCAACGTGGTTCCGGGTTACTGGCAAAATCGCTGGTGGCAAACGTGATTTGTTCGCTCATAAGAAATCCTTTCTTAGAGAATTATCGAGGTCCGGTATCATACCGACTGCAATAATGAAATAAGAGCAAACGAAGAAACTTTCAGAATTAGGCCCGGCGGCGCAGAAAATTTTGCTATTCGCCTCGCAAGAACGGAGAGCCGTCGATTGACACTAAGGGCGGAGTGACATAATTTCAGGAGTGAGGGTTAGGGAGAGGTTTCCCCCTCCCCCTGGTGTTCTTAGTAAGCCTGGAAGCTAATCACTAAGAGTATCACCAGTATGATGACGTGCTTCATCATAACCCTTTCCTTATTAAAAGCCCTCTTCTCCGGGAGAGGCTTTCCCGTTTCAGCGTCCCGCTGAAATCATCGGCTTACCTCCTTTCGCCCTGAATGCAGTCTATCGCTAACGCGTGAATAAAATAGTTTCCTCTGTGATTATTGCGTAACGACTCGCAAAGAATATTTGCTGGCAGGATCGCAGACTACAAAGCCTGCGGATTGACAATCTTATCGTGAAGGCATACTTTCAGGAGTGAGGGTAGAGCGGGGTTTCCCCCGCCCTGGTAGTCTTAGTATGCTGGGTAGCTAATCACTAAGAGCACCACGATGATGAGTAGCTTCATCATGACCCTTTCCTTATTTAAGGCCCCTTCCTCGGGAGGGGCTTTCCCGTTTCAGCGTCCCGCTGAAATCGTCGGCTTACCTCCTTTCGCCATGCACTTAGTCTATCGCTGACTTGCAGATAAAATAGTTTCCAGTGTGATTATTGCGTAACGTCTCGCAAAGAATTTTTGCTGGCAGGATCGCAGACGGCAAAGCCTGCGGATTGACAATCTTATCGTGAAGGCATACTTTCAGGAGTGAGGGTAGAGCGGGGTTTCCCCCGCCCTGGTAGTCTTAGTATGCTGGGTAGCTAATCACTAAGAGCACCACGATGATGAGTAGCTTCATCATGACCCTTTCCTTATTTAAGGCCCCTTCCTCGGGAGGGGCTTTCCCGTTTCAGCATCCGGCTGAAATCTGCGGCTTACCTCCTTTCGCCCTGTATGTAGTCTATCGCTAACGCGTAGATAAAATAGTTTCCTGTGTTATTACTGGATGCGTGCTCGCAAATGTGCCCGCCATTCAGACGATTCCCGATAGTGTTTCATAATTCCTCCATTTTTCTCCCTTATTGGCTGGCTACACTAGTATCATTCCGCGAAACGTTTCAGGAAGAGAAACTCTTAACGATGAAAGGCAGTTATAAATCCCGTTGGGTAATCGTAATCGTGGTGGTTATCGCCGCCATCGCCGCATTCTGGTTCTGGCAAGGCCGCAATGACTCCCGGAGTGCAGCCCCAGGGGCGACGAAACAAGCGCAGCAATCGCCAGCGGGTGGTCGACGTGGTATGCGTTCCGGCCCATTAGCCCCGGTTCAGGCGGTGACCGCCGTAGAACAGGCAGTTCCGCGTTACCTCACCGGGCTTGGCACCATTATCGCCGCTAATACTGTTACGGTGCGCAGCCGCGTGGACGGTCAACTGATGGCGTTACATTTCCAGGAAGGCCAGCAGGTCAAAGCAGGCGATTTACTGGCAGAAATTGACCCCAGCCAGTTCAAAGTTGCATTAGCACAAGCCCAGGGCCAACTGGCAAAAGATAAAGCCACGCTTGCTAACGCCCGCCGTGATCTGGCGCGTTATCAGCAACTGGCAAAAACCAATCTCGTCTCCCGTCAGGAGCTGGATGCCCAACAGGCGCTGGTCAGTGAAACCGAAGGCACCATTAAGGCTGATGAAGCAAGCGTCGCCAGCGCGCAGCTGCAACTCGACTGGAGCCGCATCACCGCACCAGTCGATGGTCGCGTTGGTCTCAAGCAGGTTGATGTTGGTAACCAAATCTCCAGTGGTGATACCACCGGAATTGTGGTGATCACCCAGACGCATCCTATCGATTTAGTCTTTACCCTGCCGGAAAGCGATATCGCTA
>OGOX01001331.1_pt1 | contig 16067 bp, 10 predicted proteins | sample 1552761 | NCBI WGS metagenome assembly OGOX01 (sample SAMEA2580212, study PRJEB22360) | human gut metagenome | biome: human gut; feature: human-associated habitat; material: faeces | place: Denmark | collected 2008/2010
GAAGCCTTGGCTTCATCATCATTCGGGAACAGTCCCGGACGGGCGATGTCTCTGGCTTCCTGTGCCTCCAGCTCCTTTTCGGCGATGAGGGCAGCAGAGAAGATAGGATATTTCACGATTTCGAAGAAACCGTCTCGCTGATCGGCAGGAAGGGTTCTTTCCAGATTGGCAGTCTTGGTCTTCAGCAGGTCGTAGGCGTAGAGATAGCGCTCCAGCTCATTGCCAAATTCGCCCGAATGAAACTCTGTATCGCCGTATGGCATTGCCATGAAAGCTGGCTGTCGGATACTGGTCAGGCGATAGTATTCCTCCATCAGAGGCTTGATTTTCTTGGCTGCCACGTTGCCGAAGAGACTGCAGAGCCAGTTCTGCAGGTAGCTGCTGATGCCTCCCTGCAGCGCCTCGCTGTTCCAGGCGAGATCTGAAATCATGGCAAGCTGCAGCGAAACCAACTTCGGATTGGTTACGTTGGCAATCCATGCGCAGTCTTCATCATGATGCATTTCCGAGCGATGGGATTTCTCCCGGTGCTCCGACTTGGTTTCCAGATAATCTCTGTTGTTGAGCATCTCGAGCACCAGGGCAGGGGAGACATTCTCCAGCTGCATCTGGTTGCCGGCACAGATCATCTTCACGTTCTCCAGGGTCTTCTTATGCTTTTTCTTGTGTTTCTTGCCGGTGATTTCCGTCACCTTGTAGTTTTCGGCAATGCAGATGTCGAAGCTATCTGCCACCGCCTTGTTGTAGGCAGCCTCGTGCTTGCCGTCCACCTGCCAGAGGGTGTTGGCTCTCAGTCGCAGCATCAGGCGCGCCAGCTGACTGTAGTTCTTCTGATTCATCCACTTGCTTCCGTTGAGGGCAAGACCTCTGAATTCGATTCTCGGGATTTCTATCTTCTCCGTTCCCACCTGGGTAGAGAGATTCTGACGTGTCTGCGGCTTCAGGTCGTTCCATCCTGCCATAGGCGAAACGCCAGCCATGCGCGAGAGTTCCATGATGGCGTAGGCAGTGCCTCGGGCGTCGCTTCCTATCACGATGATCTTACCCTTTCGGGTTCCGATGTAGAAAGCATCCTTGGCTGTGATGAACTTGTGGAGAGGAGCGCCGAGCTTTTCTACGGCAGAAAACTCCTTGTTGGTGAGCTGGTTGAGCTGGTAAATCTGGATGTTGGCACTGGCTTTCTCCTTCGCCTCGTTGCCGGTTACAGCCTTCATGTCGTTGGAAAACATCCTGAGGGCAATCTTCACCACAGGCGCAGTGGTGGCGTTGATAGAGTAGCTTACCTTGCCCGAAGCATCAGCCCAGTTGATGCTGGTAGCTGCAGTCACATTCTCTTTCTTTTTACTCTTGCTGAAGGTTTCAGCGCCTGCCTGCTGCACGGAAAGACAAGCCAGAGAAAGGGCGAAACCTACTATGATTTTCTTATAATTCATTTTTATTCAGTTTTGTCGTTTTGAAGGTGGAGGGGGGAATCCGAAGTTTCTGATGTCGCTTCATCATCTTCTCCAATCTGCAAAGATACATAAAAGTGTTTAATAACTGAAATTATTTAGTTTTTATTTGCTTATTACATTATTTATTGTTACTTTTGCAGCAAATTCAAAAATAATTATGACATTATATCCAAAATTAATTGAAGAGGCTCTTGCTACCGTCATCTATCCCGGTACCAAGAAGAACCTTATAGAGAGTGAAATGCTGGCAGATACGCCTAGCATCAATGGGATGAAGGTGAAGGTGGTTCTGCTCTTCCCTAGAGATACCGATCCCTTCCTGAAGAGTACGGTGAAGGCGGCTGAGGCTGCCATTCATTATCATATCTCCAAGGAGGTAGAGGTGGAGATCGTTACTGAGTTCAAGTCGGCTCCTCGTCCTGAAGTAGGGAAAATGCTTCCTCAGGTGAAGAACGTCATCGCTGTAAGCTCGGGTAAGGGTGGAGTAGGCAAAAGTACGGTTTCTGCCAATCTCGCCATTGCACTTGCCAAGCTGGGTTACAAGGTGGGCTTGCTCGATACCGATATTTTCGGTCCTTCCATGCCTAAGATGTTCGGTGTAGAAGAAGAACGTCCTTATTCAGTTCACAAGGATGGCAGAGATCTCATCGAACCTGTAGAGAAATATGGCGTGAAGCTCCTGAGTATCGGTTTCTTCGTAAGTCCTACAACGGCTACCTTGTGGCGTGGCGGTATGGCTTGCTCTGCCCTGAAGCAGCTGATTGCCGATGCTGACTGGGGTGAGTTGGATTACTTCATCCTCGATACTCCTCCTGGCACCAGCGATATTCATCTTACCCTGCTCCAGACTCTCGCCATCACGGGTGCGGTAATCGTAAGTACTCCTCAGCAGGTGGCACTTGCCGATGCAAGAAAGGGCATTGACATGTATCAGAATGATAAGGTGAATGTGCCTATCCTCGGTCTTATCGAGAATATGGCTTACTTTACTCCTGCCGAGTTGCCGGAGAACAAGTATTATATCTTCGGTAAGGAGGGTTGCAAGAATCTCGCCAAGGAGATGAACGTGCCATTGCTTGCCCAGATTCCTATCGTTCAGAGCATCTGCGAGGGTGGTGATGATGGTGCGCCTGCTGCTACCAAGGTTGATTCTATTACCGGTCAGGCTTTCCTGAGCCTCGCCCAGAGCATCGTGACGGTGGTGAACCGCAGAAATGCGGAGAAGGCTCCAACCAAGATAGTTAGTACACACTAATAAATAACCTATTCGATAAGGTTATAAAATAAAAAAGCTAGGATTGCCCGCAAGCAGTCCTAGCTTTATTTTTATCTCAGGGGTTAAGGTTAACAGTTAACAGCTGTTTTTTGTATGGTCAACCCCTGCTTCTTGAATTCTAGCTATTGATTCTTTAGCCTCCAGAAGCTATTGATTCTTTGCCACCAGAAGCTCTTCAGCCTCATCCTCTTCTTCTGCAACTTCGGCTGTAAGATTCGCCTTGAGTCTTGCTGAGCGCAACTGCTGCCTGAAAACCAGGCAGGTAGCGAGGAAATATACGCCCGTCTGTATCCAGAGCGCTCTGAACTCCGGCAGAATATCGGCAAGAGATGCTCCCATGCTGCTGATTCTCAGGAATCCTCTGATACCGAAGGTAGATGGGAATACCCACGCAAATCCCTGCCAGAAGGCTGGAATATTGCTCTGTGGCCACGAAATACCCGTCATGAAGAGCAACGGAACTGAGGTGAAAACCACCAGAAGCATTACATTCTCACGGTATCTTACCAGGCATGATAGCATCAATCCGAAGAATACGCACGACAGAATATAAGGTAGGAGGAAACCCAGAATGGTGGTCCAGGTTACCATACTTACGAAGCCGAAAAGTTTCGGAACAACCAGCGTCAGGTACATTCCCATCACGGCGTAAACCATGAAATAGACCATCGACTTGCCGAATACAATTCGGAAAATGCCGCCATAATGCTCGCTTACCGGTATCAGTTCGCGGTTTCTGTTCAGCTCTCTCGATGTTCCTGCTGCCATTCCGATGCCCAGCAGCATGGTTTGCTGCAGAATGAGTACCAGTACACCCGGAAGAATCGCATTACCATATCCCCCGGTGGTATTGAATATCGGAACTTCATCGAATTCCAACGGATGGGCAGTGATTTCATCATCCCGATCCGTGAACCCTCCTCCCTTGGAAATCTGAATTCCCGAGTTGATCTGGCTTGCCACACCCTGCGCAGTCTGGAAAATCGCCTTATAGGTCAGCATCAGACTCATATCGCAATATACGCCCACATGCGCCTGTTCACCACGATTCAGCTTGGTGTCGAAATCGGCTGGAATATAGACGATTCCATGCACAGCCTGCCTTTGCACCAGCTGTTTTGCTTCATCGAGACTGTTGCAATAGTAGGTGGCCTTGACATCCGGAGAAGCATCGTAATCGCGGATAAACTCGCGGGAAGTATGGCTGTGGCTCAGGTCAACAATCGCCGTATCCACCTCTCTCACCACCTCGTTGTTGTAAATCCACGAGTAGAGCAGCGGATAGCCCAGCGGTACCAGGATGCAGAAGATGAGCACACCCTCATCGCGGAAAACATTGCGCATTTCCGTCTTCCAGATGTAGCACATATCCCAGATTCCATTGATGATCTTATATAATAAACTACTTTTCTTCATTATGGTAGGTATTTATATACTAACATTGCCTTCTTGATATTCCATACGGTGAGCATTGGCAGGGCACAGAAGAGTACCATCGCGCCCCAGTGCAATACTGCATCGCTCATCGGGAAACCATTGAAGATGTTCATCTGGTAAATCATATAATAGTGGCGCATAGGGAAGAGCTGTCCGATGGCCTGGATTGGCGAATCCATGGAGAAGAGTGGATAGGTGGCTCCGCAGATGGAGAAACTCACCACGCCCCAAAGCGAACAGATACTCATCGACATGCGCAGGGAAGGCATCAGTCCGAAGGCAAAGATACCGAAGCACTGGCAGGACAATACGCTCAGAATGCCCAGCAGGATGATTGGCGCTGCACCTCCTGGATGCGGGAATCCCAATACATAATAGATGTAGAACTCGAAGAGCAGGAAGATGCTCAGGAAGATGAGCGTCTGAGGCAACATCTTACCCGCGATGGCGAGATAAGGATTGTTGTTCGCCATTCGCATCCAGTCTTTGGCTCTGTTGAACTTCAGTTCTGTTCCGATGGAATAAGGGGTGATCAGGAAGATGAACAGCATGATGAGTCCCGGCACCATCACGCTCGACAGATAATAGTTGTAGTTGGCGTAAGGATTGCCTATCATGTGCAGATCCACGGCGATAGGCTGCAGGAAGGTCATGATTTCATCGTTCGTCTTTCCCAGTGCCGACAGCTTCGCCATACCTGCTGCTGCACCTCCCAGGGTGGAAATGGTCTTCAGATCCCGGAAGAGCAGGGAGCCTGCTGCCAGCGAAACGCTGCTGTAGTAGAAGGAAATCTTCGGCTGTCGGGAAGCCATCAGTCCTGCCTCTGTTCCGTTAGGAATCACCAGGAAGGCATAGATTTCGTTCTTCTGGATAGCATGTCTTGCCTCGGCTATGTTTTCATAGTGAGCCACCACCTTGGTGGTCTGGAAAGCGTCGAGCTTATGCACCAGCTGGCGGGAGGTATGAGAATTGTCCTGGTCAACAATGCCCACAGGCATGTCGGTAGGCACACCTCCCTGCATCAGGGTAGTGAAGAAGATCACCACCACGATGGGGAAGATGACCATGCAGAAGAGATAGATGGGATTCTTCCGCATGATGCCGCACTCTCTACGGGCAATATGATATAATTTCTTGAACATTGAAAATCTCAAAGTTATTTAATGATGAGTGACATTCCCGGGCGCAAACCCTCCAGCTTGGTGATAGGACGGGCCTTCACCTCGAAAGTCTTGCGGTCGTAGTCGCCATTATCCTTAGTTGCCTTCCAGGTAGCATAGGAACCTTGGTCTTTCAGGTAGTAAACCTTCATCTTGATTTCCTTGTTGAAGGCAGGAACGAAAGCGGTAAACTCATCGCCCTTGTTCAATCCCTGGAGATGATCCTCGCGAACATTGAAGGTTCCCCACATATCGCTCATGATAGAGATGCTCATGATAGGAGAACCGAGACCCACCAGCTCGCCTACCTTAGGATAGACATTGCTGACCTCGCCTTCGCACTGGGCCACCTGAACGGTCTCCTTCAGGAGATTCTTCACTACATCTACAGCGCTCTTGGAAGCCTGTGTGTTGTTGGCAGCCATGCGCTTCTCCTGCTCGCGGGCACCATTCTTCGCCATCTCATACTGGCTCTTGGCTGCTGCCACCTGAGCCTCGGTTGCCTTGTAGGCAGCAAATGCTTCGTCGCGCTTCTGACCGCTGATCACACCGTCATTATAGAGGTTCTGCATGCGGTCGTAAGTCTTCTTGGCAATGGTTGCAGCAGCTTCTGCCTGCTGAACCAGCTGGAAGGCACCCTGAATCTGCTCCTTGCGCGCACCGGCATCGGTAAGATCCTTCATGGCCTCTGCTGCGGCATTGGTTGCCTGGAGCATCTGCTCCTGCGATTTCATCTCTGGAACTTCGAGGATAGCGAGGGTGTCGCCCACGTGGACGTAGTCGCCCTCCTTGACTCTCAGTTCTACGATGCGGCCTGGCAACTTGCAGGATACTCTGTATTCTGATACTTCTACCTCGCCCTGGATAGTGTCGTCCTTCTGCTCAAGCGTGAAGAAGCCAATGATTCCCACGAGTATGACAACTGCCGTAAAACCGATAACGGCAAGCAGTATATTGTTATGCTGTGATTTCTTAGACATGTTTTTATCTGAATTTGAATTTTGAAAAATGTTTCTATTGTTACTGCAGGATACCGAGCGCCTTGTTAAGCCCTACCTGGGTCAGCTTCACGTCGATTTCCGCATCAATCTTCTGGCTCTGTGCCTGCTGCCAGGCAGTCTGAGCTGCCATCACATCGGTAACTTCCATCACTCCTTCCTTGAATCCGAGGTTGGCGCATCTCAGGTTCTCGTTGGCGCTGTCAATGTTCTTGATGGCCATGTTGAGCTTCTTCTCGGCTTCCTTCACCTTGAACTGGCTCTGGGTAATCTGGAGATGGATCTTCTCGCGGGTATCGTCGAGGTTCATCTGGGCAATGTTGGTGGCAGCCTTGGATGCACGCACCTTATAGGCACCGTCGAACCAGTTCCATACCGGAACCTGCACGATGACACCAATATTCCATACACCGGTAAACTTCTTCTGGAAACCATTGAATACATTTGGATTCGAAATGGTGTAGCCGCCGGTCAATGCCACATGAGGCAGATAGACGGCGCGAACCAGATTGGTGGCTTGCTTGGAAATATCGACCGTATTCTGGAGCATGCGCAATTCCGGACGGGTATTCATTGCAGAATCAGAAGCGGCTACTCGCTGCTGCTCTGTATCCACAGGAGTTCCCGAAAGAGCCAGCGTCTCCTTGTCTTCATCGGCAAGAGTCACTTCCTGGTTCATCGGAATGCCGCAAAGCTGACAGAGAAGCATCTTGGAGAGCACCAGACCGTCTTCTGCCTGTGTAATCTTCATCTCCGCCTCGTTCACCTTTACATCTACCTTCAGGCCATCTGCCTTGGTGGCTACGCCCTGCTGAATCATCTTGTGAACATCGTCGTTGAGCTTTTTCACCAGGTCTCTGTAGCTGGTGGCGAGCTTGTACTTCTGCTTCAGCGAAACGGCAAGCCAATAAGCCTGGTCTATGCTGTAGAGGGTCTTCTGGGTCTGCATGTCGAGATCATTGTCTGCTATCTGCTCACCGATGTCTGCAATCTTGTTGGCAGCCAAGATGGCACCGCCCATATAGATAGGCTGGCGGAGCATCACGCTACCAGCCCACATGTTGCGGGTGTCGGTGCGGAAAGCATCTACCACGCTCTGTCCAATGGCATTGCCCTGCTGCTGGATAACGCTTCCTTTCTCGTTGAGCAATCCTCCGATTTTCTGTGCCTGTTCAGGGGTGAGCATTCCCTTGCTTACCAAATCGGCCATCACGTCGTTGGCATTTCCGGTGATTCCACCTACGATATTGGAACCTAAATTGCTGAATGCTGACTTCTGACCATCATTGAGCAAAGAAATTTCCTTGCTGAACCATTCATATCCGCCCATGGCATCTACCTTTGGCAAATATTTCGTGCGCGCCGATTTCCTCAGGTTGGTCGCCACGTCCTTCTTGAGCTTAGAGGCATTGATCTGCTTGTTGTTGCGTAGCGCCATTGCACGACAACTGTCGAGGTTCAGAACCATCGTTTGAGCCTCGGCTGCAGTCATTGCTCCCATCAGCATGATAAGAGTTAATATTTTTTTCATTCCTTTACTATAATATTATAATATCGGTGCAAATTTATGGAAATATTCGCAAACCACAAAGGATTTTTTATTATCAAATCTTTAAGAATCGAAAATTACCTTACATTATGGAAAAATGGAACATTCTTCTATTCAAATTCAACAACGATTTCTCCTTCCCAGTCGGGATTTACGGTGAATCCCAGGTTGCCTTTTCCGGAATCACCATCTTCTTTCTGGTCGGGGTCGGAGATTGTATGGTCTTTGATGCTGATATTGGTCTGGGTGATGTTGTTGCGTTTCACCGGGACGCCTTCCTTGGAATATTCCTTGATACTCTGGGCATCTGCATCCAGGATGTTGATGGTCATTTTCAAGCCCTTGTTCTCTTCGCGTGGGAAGGTATAGACCGAATAATCTCTTTTGCCTTCCTGAAGCTTGAAGCTTTCGGTCTGCCGGCTTTGTACGCATCCATAACCCGTTACGGCGTCAAGGGTGCTGCTGCCTCCCGTATAGTAAAACTTGATGCTGTGTGCCTCGGCGGGGATGGTGGCGTCGGTAATATGGACCTTAAACTGTGCCACGGCTCTATTCAACAGGATGTAATCATCCGTATCCTCTCCATCTATCACATTGAAAGTGCCGTAATAGAAGAAGGTATCGGTCATCTTGTTCTTGTAGAATTTCACTTTCTCAGGGGAACTGATTGTACAGTTGCCGCTTCCGTTATGGCCGATGGCAACCATTCGGTATTTTCCCGCATCCAGATTGATTCCGATATCTTCGTAGCCATCTTCTGCTTTCAGATTCAGGGTCTTCACCTTTTCCTCTCCATCAAAAATGGCGATGGAGAGCCGGGAGCAGTAATCTTCCAGAGGCTTTCCCTCTACTTCTTCATCTCCTTCATCAAATCCGTCTTCATCTCCTTCCTCCTCATCTCCGAAATCTTCTTCTTCGCTTCTTGTTCCCGTAGAATTGTTTTTTGCCACGGACGCATGGATGATTACGTTGGCGTTTGCGTCATGTGAATGGGTACCCGAATCATCGAGTGCAAACTTTTCGCATGAAGTAAGCGTAGCTACCAGCATCAGCAAGAGGGATGCCAGCCAGACATAGGTCTTCTTCTTCATATCACTAAGTTTTTAGTTTGCTTTCTATGCGTGATGCAAGACGTTTTCTTGCGCATGAAAGTCGCAGCAAATATACGCTTTTTTAGCGAAAATGGCAAGGATATTTAAAAAAAACTGCATATTTTTGGCTAATTATCTGTTTTTTCGTATATTTGCACCCGTTTTTTCAGCGAGAAGAATCATTTGTATCTATATATAATAAGGTACGCGCGTGAGAAATGGGTAAATATGGCATGGTATTTACATGAAAAGGAATTGGTTTTAAATAATAAGGAACAAGATATATTTATGGATAAGAAGATAAAAGCATTGTTTTTCGACATTGACGGCACGTTGGTGAGTTTCAAGTCTCACAGGATTCCGCAGAGTACTGTGGATGCTTTGGAGCAGGCTAAGAAGAATGGGGTAGAGGTGTATATTTCTACGGGACGCCCCAAGCAGATCATCAATAACCTCGGTCAGATAGAGCATCTCATCGATGGTTACATCACAGCCAATGGTGCCCGCTGCTTTGTGGAGGATACGCTGGTGAGCCAGCACGCCATTCTTCCTTCTGACGTGAAGAAGATCATCGAGGCTGCTGATAGAGACAACTATCCTGCCATCGTGGTAAGCGAGAGCCGTTTTGCCATTCATCATTATACCGACGAGGTTTATGAAATATTCTGCAAGGGATTGGGAGTGGATAGCAGCATCTTCATTACCGATGTGGATGAATTGGGTGATGAGCCAATTCTGCAGGTTACACCATTCTGCACCGTGGAGCAGGAGGCGCTCCTGATGCCTACGCTCGAAAACTGCACTTCCGGCAGATGGCATCCTGCCTTTACCGACATCACGGCGCGTGGAGCCGACAAGGGAAAGGGACTCCAGGCAATGGCTGATTATCTGGGCTTGAACATTGAAGAAACCATGGCGTTCGGCGATGGCGGCAACGACATCTCTATCATCAGAAAGGCTGGTGTAGGTGTAGCAATGGGCAATGCTGGTGATGAATTGAAGCAGGTAGCCGATTACATTACGACTCATGTGGATGAAGATGGTGTGAAAAATGCTCTCATCAAGTATGGTGTTATTTAAAATAGATGATTTCATTTTGTTATAGAATATAAGGTAAGCGTGGTGTTTTGCTTGAAAACATCACGCTTATCTTTTGTTTTGAAAACTGTATGTTTACTTAGTACTTTCTTGGGAAATATGTCTTTTTGTTGGCTAAAGTGGTTGAAATCTGTCTAAAAGTTGGGAAATATGCAGAAAATATACAAAAGGAATAAGAAAATAGCTTTTTAATTGCATTTTGTTAGCTAAAAATTTGTTTATTTTATAAAAAGTATGTATCTTTGCATCCGATATTTGTAAGTTGTTTAATTTAAGAGAGAGAAATTATGACAAAAAGACTAACCATGTTAATGGGGGGGCTTGTTCTTTCAACAGGAATGGCTCTCGCACAGACTACTGTTACAGGTAAAGTTGTTTCTCAGGAAGACGGTGAGCCAGTGATTGGCGCATCTGTAAGAATTGTAGGAACTAAGACTGGAACAGCGACTGATGTCGATGGTAATTTTACGCTTCCAAATGCCAGCAAGGATGCTGTCTTGGAAATCAGTTACCTCGGTATGCAGACTAAAACTATGAAAGCATCTGCTAAGATGAAGATCATCTTGGTTTCTGATGCAAGAAATCTTGACGAGGTAGTTGTTACTGCCTTGGGTATGAAACGCTCAGAGAAAACTTTGGGTTATGCTGCCAGTACGGCCAACGCTTCTGAGTTGACTGTGGCTAAGTCTGGTTCCCTGATGAGTGGTCTTCAGGGTAAGATGGCTGGTGTGCAGATTTCTGGTGGTGGTGTTACAGGTACCTCTCAGAAAGTCGTAATTCGTGGTATTTCTTCTGTTTCTAGCAACAACCCATTGTATATTGTTGATGGTGTGCCTATCAACAATGACCGTTTGGGTGATAACTCTGTTGACTTTGGTAGTGGTGCAGGCGACATCAACCCAGAGGATATTGAATCGGTAACTGTATTGAAGGGTGCTTCTGCTACTGCTCTTTATGGTTCTCGTGCAGCCAATGGTGTTATCATGATTACTACAAAGAAGCCACAGGGTGACAAGAAGGCTTCTATCACTTACGATGGTTCTTTGACATTTACTGATGTGCTCCGTGTGCCAATGACTCAGAATCTCTTTGGCCAAGGTTGGGGTTCCTGGTCTAATGAGGAGAACGGTTCTTGGGGACCTCGTCTCGATGGTCGTGAGCATTGGTATGGTTCTACCGGTCTTTCTAACGGCGAGACTTTAACCAAGCCTTTTTCTTATGTTAAGAACAATATCCGTGACTTCTATCAGGTAGGTAAGGAATGGAACAACAACGTATCTCTCCGCTATGGTGATGAGAAAGTAGGTATTGTTGCATCTTACGGTAATGTAAGTTCTAATGGTATTACTCCTAATGATGGTGATACATATCATCGTAATACCTTCTCACTCCGTGGTTACGCCAATATCGACAGATTCCATCTGGACATGTCCCTGAACTATGTTCGCAAGGATATGCGCCGTTCTCGTGATATGTATATGGAGTTGCTTCAGGGTGCTTCTGATGTTCGTTTCACAGATATGAAGGATTACAACCTTGAGCGTAACAATGTAGATAACTACTATACATTGTATGCTACCAACCCATATTATATGGTAGATAACTACTATTCTACTTACCAGGACGACCGTATTTATGGTAAGCTGGAGTTGTCATACGATATTACCAAGGATATCAAGGTAATTGGCCGTTTCGGTGGTGATTATACCAATTATAAGACCGAGCGCATCGAACCACGTATTATTTATACCGAGGGTTCTTATCAGGCAACGGGTAATGGTACAACTGTAGGTAACCAGGGTTACTATTCTAAGTATCGTTCTCAGCGCGGACAGATTGATGCCAGCCTCTTATTGACCGGTAATCATACTTTCGGTGATTTCTCGTTAGGTGCAACCTTAGGTTGGAACTTGAACCAGAGAAACTATGATAATGTAGGTGGTTATAATGAGCAGTTGGATATTCCAGGTTGGAATTCCTTGAGTAATACATCTTCCTATTCGATTACTGATACTGACTCATGGAATAGAAGATTGTTGGGTCTCTTGGGACAGGTTGAATTGGGTTATAAGGATTGGGCTTTCCTGAACCTTTCTGCCCGTAACGACTGGTCTTCTACTCTTCCTATGGGTGATAACAGCTTCTTCTATGGCGGTGCCAATGTGTCTGTGCTTCTGAATCAGGCTATTCCTGCTTTGAAGAATGTCAAGCAAATCGACTTGTTGAAGGTTCGTGCAGCTATAGGTCAGACAGGTAATGATGCTAATGTATATATGACCAATTCATATTATGTACCAGCTCAGTATTACTATACTTATTTGCCAATTTCCGGTGTTTCTGGTTTGACAGAGTATAACCGTTTGCCAAATAAGTCATTGAAGCCTGAGATTACAACTGAGTATGAGCTTGGTTTGAGCGGTACATTCTTTGGCAACCGTTTGAGCTTCGATGTGGCTTACTATGATCGTACAACCAAAAATCAGATTATCTCTGCTACTTTGGCTCCTGAGACTGGTTATACTTCTAACACCCGTAATGTGGGTAAGCTTCAGAACAAGGGTATTGAGGCGATGGTTAATTTTACTCCTATCCGTACCAAGGATTGGGAATGGAGTGTAGGTGCTACATTCGCTAAGAACTGGAGTAAGGTGAAGGAACTTTGGGATGGTCTTGATGAATATACCATTCCTGTAGGTACTAGTGGTTTGTATTCTTCTATGCGTGGTGTATCTTACGTATTGAAGGTCGGAGAACCTATCGGTATCTTTAAGTTGCCAGCAACAAAGACCGTTCAAGATAAAAACAGTCCATATTATGGTTATAGAATCGTAAATGGTAATGGTTTCTTGCAGTCTAGTACTACAGATTATGATTATCTCGGTTCTTCTCAGCCAGATTTCGTAATGGGCTTCACCACACATCTGAAGTGGAAGAACTTGAGCCTTGCTGCAACGGGCGACTGGCATAAGGGTGGATTGATGTATTCTGAGACATCTTATATTACTCACTTCAATGGTAACTCTACAGAGACCGTATTCAATGAGCGTGATGCTTTTGTCTATCCTCATTCTGTAAAGATTGTTGGTGGAGAGTATGTTGAGAATAATATTCCTGTAGCTTCCAACTATATGAATTATGTTCAGGGTAACTATAGTTACAACCCAGAGGTGCGTCGTGATTTCGTTGTAAGCCGTTCTTACTTCAAACTCCGTGAGTTGGCTTTGACATACGATTTCCCTAAGACAATCACAAGTGCATTGAAGATGCAGAAGTTGTCTTTGAGTCTTGTTGGTCACAACTTGTTGCTCATCACTCCAAAGCATCAGAATTATATCGACCCAGAGTCTTCTAACTTTGGTAATGATATCAGTTCTGAGTTTGGTGAGACTATGGGTTCTGTGTCAACTCGCAACTATGGTATTAACTTGAAGGTTGTATTTTAATTAAAGGAGATTTCTTATATGAAAAGATATAAATATTTAAGCGCAGCATTGCTGGGAGCCGTCTTGACAATGGGTACTGTTACTTCTTGTAGCGATTCTGGCTATTTGGATATCAACTACAACCCTAACTATCCTTCTACAGCTTCCTACAAGCAGTTGCTTCCGGCTGCCGAAGGTTCTATCGTAGCTGTCAGTGGTCTTTATCAGCAAATTACTGGTGACTTCTGGTGCCAGTATGTAACACAGGGTAATAGTACAAACCAGTATAATACATTGGCTAACTATGCTGTAACAACATCAGGTTCAATTCCTCCTGTTACTACGGTTTGGCAGAATACATATGCCAACAGTCTGGAAGATTTAAAGCTGGCTTTGGCTTCTGCTGAAGAAAGTAAGGCTTGGAACTATTGGATGGTTGCCAAGATACTTCAGGCTTATAATTTCTTGGTATTGACTGATACTTATGGTGATATTCCGTTTACAGGTGCTCTTGATATTGAGAACAATCCACATGCTGCATTCGATGATAGCAAAACCGTAGTTTATCCAGGTATCCTGGAGATGCTGGATGCTGCCATTGCCAAACTCGATGATGCTAAAGCTGCAGAAAAAGCTTCACCTTTAGGTGTTGTTGACTGTTTCTTGGGAGGCAGTATGGATAGCTGGGCAGGCTTTGCAAAGAGTTTGAAGTTGAAGATGTATCTCAAAGACTTCGATGCTCATAAATCTGATATTCAGGCTTTGCTTAGTGCAGGTGGTCTCTTGGAGCAGGATTGTGCTTGGGTAAATTGGGAAGATGGTACTAATAAGGGCAATCCTCTTTATGAGTTTAATATCCGTCAGTTGAATACTACTGAGAATATTCGTGCTTGCCATACTTTCTTAGAGTATCTTTTGGATAAGAAGGATCCTCGTATCATCAAGTTGTATGAGGTAACTGCTAATGCCAAAAAAACTCTCGGCTATTCTTCTGATGAGGAACTGATTGCTCACATGGATGAATGCTATGAGGGTCTTCCTTGTGGAACAAAACCAAATACTGATGAAACTACAGAGGGTGGTATTGCAATTTCTAAGTCTTCTCGTATGAAACAGGCTTATAATGATGCTGTCTATCTGATGAACGAGGCTGAATGCGAATTGATGATTGCTGAGGCTTATGCTCGTTTGGGTAATGCTGAAAAGGCTGAGGAATATTATAATAAGGGTGTTCTTGCTGGCTTCAGCCGTTGGGGATTTGATGGTACAGCATTCGTTGATGGTGCTTACAAGTTCGATAAGGCCGATATGCTTCATAGTATCGCCATGCAGTATTGGGTAACTTATGCTGGTGCGAATGCTTATGATGGCTGGATGACCCGTAACCGTTTGGGTATTCCTGAGGTTCAGGCTAATATTACTGTTCGTAAATCAACAACTGCTTTGCAGCGTGAATTGTCTGATGGTTATGTGTTAGGCAATTTTGTTGATCCAGGTGCTAGCAATATGAATGCCGGTGAGTATCCTATGCGATTGCTTTATCCTACAGCTACTACATTGTATAACTCTGCTGCTGAAAAGTATGTAGAAGAGAATGGAAACTCGCTGACCAAGAAACTTTGGTGGGAGAAGTAATGATTATTAATGTAATAAACGAAAAGTCATGAAGAAAATATTATATTTTTTGAGCTTTGTTTTCGTAGCATTGTTTACTGCATGCTCTGAGGGAGACGATTTCGATATCGATTATACTCCTATTGCTCCTATTGGTGGTCAGTATAGAATCAATGTGGAGAGAGGTTATGATGCTTCTAAGACAGATGCAGAGTATTGGGCTTCTAATCCAACAGATGCTGAATTCATCTTTAAGACTGATGGTACAGGAACCACTTCGGGTGTTCTCTATGCCTATCTCAGCAATACTACCGATTATGATAAGGATAAGGCATGGATTCGTGTAGGCTCAACTGCCTCTAAGGCAGCTTACGCCATCAATGCTAAGGTATCTATTGATATGAGTGCTTATACTTTCGGTGGTGAGAATGTGGATGATTTTATAGGTAACTCTGCTACAGCTACCGACAAGGTAACTGTTAGCGGTAAGTGTGGTCACAATTCTTATACTACTGTATCTGGTTCTGTGACAGATGAAATCAGTTTCACCTATTCCCGTTCTGACCAGCCTGGATATCATTACAGAGTAACAGGATTTAAGTCTACGGGTTGGGCTGAGGATAACAAGTAATATACTTTTGCTATACATGAACTATTCCTAGATGATGTTTCTAATGATATTGTCTAGGTATAGTATTAAAGATATAAGGCAAAGTGATTTGCCTCGTTGTTGACCAAGTCAACACTTATATCTCTCTCGTCTTGGGGACTGGCAGTGGCCGGTCCCCTTTTTTTTGTTTGACTATAGCATGTATGTTGTCTAATTCTATCTCCCGACGTATCGTTTCAACATAAAGTCACCTTCAGAAATAGCTTCTCAAAAACAGCAATTAAAATTTCATTCTCCTTTCACAATTGTTATAGTATACTTATAATCAGTTATTTAAGTGTGAAAGGAGAATTCTCTG
>OGOX01001338.1_pt1 | contig 16007 bp, 9 predicted proteins | sample 1552761 | NCBI WGS metagenome assembly OGOX01 (sample SAMEA2580212, study PRJEB22360) | human gut metagenome | biome: human gut; feature: human-associated habitat; material: faeces | place: Denmark | collected 2008/2010
TGGCCGCATAAGAGAGCCCCCAAAATGAAGCAGGTTATTTTTTAACATTTACTAAGTGTCAATTTACCTATCAATTTTGTATATTTGTAATTGAGGCCTTGGCTGTCACGGAGGTTCTGTGGCCACAGACAGGGCTTACCGAAGTCCAATCACATAAAGACGTAAGAATATGTTCGCAAAGGAAATCTACATCGCAAGACGCAGGGCTCTGCTGGAGAAGATGGCTCAGACCGCTCCGCAGGGGAAGCGTGGAATCGCCCTGTTCGTGGGCAATGTCGAAGCAGCCGCCCAGTACAAGGACAACGCTTACAAATTCCGTCAGGACTCATCCTGGCTGTACTTTTTCGGGCTCGACGAGCCTCGCTATGCGGCGATCCTTGACCTTGACAGCGGCGAGGAGACCGTCTTCGCCGACGATGTGGAGATCGGGGACATCATCTGGATGGGACCTCAGCCGTCAGTGGCCTCGAAGGCAGCGGAGGTGGGCGTGGAGAACTCGGCCTCTTATGGTTCGCTTAACGTGGCCGTCACAAAGGCTCTCGCCACAGGCAGGAATATTCATTTCCTTCCGCCGAGCAGGTACTACAACACGATGAAGCTGGCCGCTTTGGTTGGCATCTCCACAGAGGATGTCGCCAGGGTCGCTCCGATTGACGAGGACGGCGGCAAGCACGCCTCCAAGGAACTCGTCCAGGCCGTCATCTCGATGCGACTCGTGAAGGAGCAGTGCGAGATCGACCAGATCGACGATGCATGCGCCCTTGGCTATCGGATGCACACTGTGGCCCGCAACAGCGTCAAGGTCGGGATCATCGAGCAGGAGATTGTCGGCAAGATGGAGGGTGTGACCCTCAGCGAAGGTTGGGGCGTGTCGTTCCCGACAATCCTTACCCAGCATGGTGAGACTCTGCACAATCATCTGCACGACAAGGTCATCGAGCCTGGCAAACTGATGGTGATCGACGCCGGTGCCGAGAATAATATGCACTACGCCTCTGATTTCACCCGCACCCTGCCGACCAGCGGCAAGTTCACCCAGAAGCAGAGGGACATCTATCAGATAGTCTGCGACTGCAACGAGTTGGCGTTCAAGCTTACAAAGCCTGGTGTCGCCTACAGGGACATCCATCTGGCCGTCGCCAAGCTGATGCTTGAGGACCTGCGTTCGCTCGACATCGTGCGCGGCAACCTTGACAACATGCTTCACGAGGGAGTCGCCGGACTGTTCCAGCCTCACGGACTCGGCCACAATATGGGACTTGACGTTCACGACATGGAGGACCTCGGAGAGGATCTCGTGGGTTACGATCCGGATCAGAAACGCTCCACGCAGCTCGGCCTCGGCAGCCTCAGAATGGCACGCCGGCTTGTTCCGGGCAATGTCATCACAGATGAGCCGGGAATATACTTCATTCCGGCCCTCATCGAGAAGTGGAAGAGCGAGAAGCGCGACAAGGGTTTCGTGAACTATTACAAGCTGGAACACGACTATCTCGACTTCGGCGGCATACGTCTGGAGGACGATGTGCTCGTGACCGAGGACGGAGCGCGCCGCACAGGCCCTGACCGCCTCCCGATCCAGCCGGACGATGTCGAGGCCGCCATGGCTTAGGACTATCTTTAGCCTTGAATATTCATGAGCGTTATTGTCATCATCCTTGCCGTGCTGGCGGGAGTGATTGGGATTGTCGGGAGTGTGATTCCCGCTTTGCCGGGTCCTCCCGTCAGCTGGCTCGGGCTGATGATTCTCTATTTCTGGGGCAACGGCACGGACGGAGCCGGTGACCCCATGTCGCTGACATTCCTGCTGGTGTGGTTGGGGATCACGGTGGCCGTCTGCATCATCGACTACCTCGTTCCCGCATGGTTCACCAAACTTACCGGCGGCACAAAGGCTGCGGGCAGGGGGGCGCTGGTCGGTTTGTTGGCCGGTATGTTCATCCCGCCGGTCGGGATCATCCTCGGCACCATTCTCGGGGCGTTTCTCGCCGAGCTGGCCTTCTCCGGCAAGAACGGATGGGATTCCGCTAAGTCGGCTCTCGGAGCCTTCCTGGGATTCTTCTTCGGAACAGGCATAAAGCTGATCGCCAGCGGAATGATGATGTATTACATAGTAGTGTATCTTGCTTGAACATGGAAAATAAGCATTCACAGTTCCTTTCGGCGGTCAGGGCGTTTGTCCCCAAGACCGCGGTCTACACAGACGGACTCAGGCGGTTCGCCTGGGGTACGGACGCCGGTTTCTACAGGCTCGTGCCTAAGATTGTCATCCGTTCGTCCAATGAGAAAGAGGTCTCAAGGATTCTGCGGGCTGCTTCGAAATACGATGTTCCCGTGACGTTCCGCGCTGCCGGAACCAGTCTTTCGGGTCAGTCGATAAGCGATTCCGTGTTGGTTGTCGCCGGCAAGAACTGGGAGAGGTACAAGGTTTCCGAGGACGGGGAACGCATCACGCTTGAGCCGGGGATCATCGGCTCAAGAGTTAACGCCATCCTGAAGCCTTACGGTCGTAAATTCGGCCCGGATCCGGCCTCGATAGGGAGTTGCATGGTGGGCGGTATCGTGATGAACAACGCCTCCGGCATGAGTTGCGGCACCCACGCCAACAGCGACAGGGAACTGGAGAGCGTGCGGATGGTGTTCGCTGACGGATCAGTGCTGGACACGGGGGACAAGGCCTCCAGAGAGGCTTTCAGGGCCAGCCATCCGGATTTCATCAAAGGAATCGAGGAACTGAGGGACGAAATCCTTGCCGACAAGGAACTCTCCGACCGCATAAGGTATAAATATTCAATAAAGAACGTCACCGGACTCAACATATTCCCTTTCGTGCGGTTTCAGGATCCGTTCGACATCATGGCGCATCTGCTGGTCGGCTCCGAGGGTACGCTGGCGTTCATGAGCCAGGTGACGATGAAGACCTTGCCGCTGCCGGCGAAGGAAGCCTCGGCGATGGTCTATTTCGGGACGATAAGGGAGGCGGCGGAAGCGGTGGTGGCGCTGCGGAAGGACATTGACCCTGCTGCGCTTGACGCCGCAGAACTGCTTGACAAAAGGTCACTTGCGTCCGTTGATGACCCGATGCTCAAGGACTATCCCGACAAGGATCTGACCGCGCTTCTGCTTCGCGTGACCGGTGCGGGTCAAGAGGATCTGGAGGCCAATGTGAATAGGTTGACGGACGTTCTGCGCGGCTTCTCCGCGCTTAAAGGAGCCGACGGTGACGCATTCATATTCAGTAGCGATCCTGCTGTGGCCGGAAAGTACTGGGCCATCCGTTCGGGAATATTCCCGTCCGTCGGTGGAATGCGCCGCGAGGGGACGACCTGCCTTATCGAGGACATCGCCTTCCACATAGAGGATCTGCCAGACGCGACGGAGGATCTTTCGGCGCTGCTGGACAGGCATGGCTACGACGATTCCTGCATTTACGGCCACGCCCTTGAGGGCAACTTCCATTTCATCATCAACCAGTCGTTTGATTCCGAGGCGGAGGTGAGGCGCTATGAGGCGATGATCCGCGACGTGGCGGAGATGGTGGTCGGGAAATATGACGGCTCCTTGAAGGCCGAGCACGGAACGGGCAGGAATATGGCTCCGTTCGTGAAGTACGATTGGGGCGAGAAGGCGTTCGGGGTAATGCGGCGGGTGAAGGAATTGTTTGACCCTCACGGGCTTCTGAATCCTGGTGTGATCTTCAACGATGATCCGGAGTGCTTCTTGAAGAATTTCAAGGCGTTGCCGGTGCTGAAACCGTGGGCGGATGACAGCAAGGCTGTCGAGCCTGAGTTGGCGGAGATCTACAAGAAACTGAACAAATGCATCGAGTGCGGATTCTGCGAGGTGAACTGCCTTTCCTGCGGCTTCACGCTTTCGTCCCGGACCAGGATCGCCACGCAGCGTGAGATCACATCCCTGCGGGAGTTGCCGGATCCGACCGCCTCGGAACAGACTCGTCTGCGGACGCTTGAGAAGGAATATTCCTACACGGGGGAGCAGACTTGCGCCGGGGACGGCCTCTGCTCGACTTCGTGTCCGATGGGCATCAATGTCGCCGACCTGACTCATCAGCTGAGGAGGGTGAATATGCCAGAGGGCTCTTTCGGCCACGGTTTCTGGAACTTCGTCGCCGGTCATTACGCCGGAGTCAAGAGTGGCCTTCGCGGCGCTTTGAGGATGGCTACGGCCGGCGAGACCGTGCTCGGTGACCTTGCCATGAGCGGCCTATGCCGCTGGCTGCACAACGCCATACGTATTCCGCTTTGGACTCCTGCCACCCCTAAGGCCTATAATATTCCTAAATCGCTCAGGGCTTTGGTAAGTTCCGCCGCCGTTGGCCACGATGGCGCTTCGACTGTCTATGCGGCCACGGAACCTGCCAGGTTGGGGAGCCTGTCCAAGCGCCCGGACTCGCAAACATCTGAAGCAGTCACAGGAATGCCGACCGTCTGCAAGGTAGTCTATTTCCCGAGCTGCATCAACCAGATGATGGGGCTTCCGAAGCATCACCACGCCGTGGACAAGCCTCTTGTCGAGGAGATGGTGTCGCTGTTGGGCAAAGCGGGCTACGAGGTCATATTCCCAGAGAATATGTCGTCCCTTTGTTGCGGTACGATCTGGGAAAGCAAGGGTATGCCGGAGATCGCCGACAGGAAGACAGCCGAACTGGAGGAGGCTCTTTGGCAGGCCAGTGAGCAAGGCCGCTACCCTGTCCTTTGCGACCAAAGCCCCTGCCTTCACCGCATGAAGCACAAGATCAAGAAGATGCGGCTCTACGAACCGGCGGAGTTCATCCTTGGTTTCCTGGCCGACAGGCTGGATTTCCACCAGACCGACACCCCGGTAGCCATTCATCTCACCTGCTCGATGCGTCTGATGCACAAGACCGGCAAGATGCTTGAACTGGCAAGGATGTGTTCTACTGATGTGGTTGTCCCTGAGGGTGTTGGCTGCTGCGGTTTCGCCGGCGACAAGGGCATGACCCACCCGGAACTTAACAAATATGCTCTCCGCAAGCTAAAGGACCAGGTCAAAGGCATTCCGGTCGGCTACTCTAACAGCCGCACCTGCGAGATCGGTCTGGCCACCAACTCCGGCATCCCGTACGTCTCCATCGCCTATCTGGTCAACCGCTGCACCACCGCCAAGAGTGTTTAAGGATTATTTCGTATCTTTGTCCCTATGGAAGTACGTGCGAAAAAGGCGCTCGGCCAGCATTTTCTGACTGACCAGAGCATTGCAAAGAACATTGTCGAGGCTCTTGAAGGCCGTCAGACTCTGGAGGTCGGCCCTGGAATGGGAGTCCTGACCCAGTACCTGCTACCGCGTCCGGAACTTGCGTTGAAAGTCATTGAGATTGACGGCGAGTCTGTTGCCTATCTGAAGAAGCATTTCCCGAAATTGGGTGACAATCTGATTGAGGGTGACTTCCTTAAGATGGATCTTGACGGCATTTTCGAGGGGGAATATTCAGTGATCGGTAATTTTCCGTACAACATTTCCTCGCAGATATTCTTCAAGATCCTTGAGCATCGCGACCGCATCCCGGAGGTCGTATGCATGATTCAGAAGGAGGTCGCAGAGCGCATCGCCGAGAAGCCGGGCACCAAGACCTACGGCATCCTGTCCGTCTTCCTTCAGGCGTGGTATGACATTGAATATCTTTTCACTGTGGGTTCGGGCGCGTTCAATCCGCCACCAAAGGTGCAGTCCGCCGTGATCCGCCTGACCCGTAATTCCCGCACCGCTCTCGGCTGCGATGAAAAGCTCTTCCGCACGGTAGTGAAGACCGCCTTCGGCCAGCGCCGTAAAACCCTCCGCAATTCCCTCAAGCCGCTGATAAGACCGGATCTCCTGTCCGACCCAGTCTTTGATCTCCGCCCCGAGCGCCTGAGTGTGGATGATTTCATAGCCTTGACTCTCAAGCTTCAGAATCGCTGACCCCTGCCGGTAGAGGTCCCCGATGACAGCCCGTCTGCTGCCCGGCGGCCACTCGACTACTACCAGTCTGTTGCCCGGCGGCTGCCCGCCTGCTACCCGTCTGCTACCTGCCTGTTGCCTTTTGTGCTGATTTTGTCGAGATTTTCCCCAAGATTCTTGTAAACCAAGAAAAATTTGTATCTTTGTAGTCCAAACAGTGACGAAAGGTTTGACAACCGTTCGGCCAGAACATCCGGAGAGGTGGGAGAGTGGCTGAATCCACAGGTTTGCTAAACCTGCATACGGGTAACCGTATCACGAGTTCGAATCTCGTTCTCTCCGCTGAAAAGTGGCTTACAGGCATTTGTAAGCCACTTTTTCTATTTAATATCCCAAAAAATATCCCATTTTTTGAATTTCGGTCGCAAGCGGACTTGTGCGGTTATGAGTAGATTTGTGCGGAACGAAAAAGCCAAGCCGGCACATGCTGGCGCCAGCTTTCTCCACCGTCATTCGTAAGATTGCCCATGGCAGGGTCAGGGATGCGCGACCGACAGAGAGCGAATCCAACCGAACCACGAAAAGGCGTTTTTGTTAAACATCGGAGCAGGAAACGGAGTGCGTGAAGCGCGAATTTACTTTCCAATATCCAGTTTTAAGGCTCCCGATACGTTCCAGATATCCTGACTTTTTTAGGAATGCAATCTCGCGTTTGATTGTACCATCTGATAATCCCGTCTTTTCGCATATCCTTTCCCTACTCAGACTTTTGTCCTCCGCAAACATTTGCAAAATTAACTCCTGTCTTTCGGTCAATTTTATTGGGCCATTTATTGGGCCATTTATTGGGTCATTTATTGGGTCATTTATTGGGTCAGGTTGAACATGCAGGGTTAATTTCACTTGCATCAGTTCCGGTTGTTCCTGAAGTTCTGGCTTGAGCCAGTGTTTTTCATTCCAAGCATTGAGAATGAGCGGAAAGCCAGAACCAAGGTTCTCACCATAGCCAATCATTCGAAACATATTCTGCATTCGCTGGTTTCGGGCTTTTGACTCTCCACCATGATAAATCTGCTCTAACGGCAATTTCAATAGACCAGGATTAGTAAGAACGATGCGATCATCATACTTTTCAATTCTTAGAAGTCCGTTCACCATGAAATCAGCATGTATTATCATGTTTGTCACCGCCTCGCGTACCGCCTTATGCTGCGGGGTGTCGTCATTTCTAACAACTCCTTCCATATTGAACGGGCGCGGCAAGTCACTTGTCAGTTTCGGCAGCACGGACCTTATAAAGTTGAAAAGGTTGTTCTCCCATGTTCCATCATACGTAAGACGGTCGCTATATCGCTGGTCACCAATCAAATGAGACTTATCAATATAGTCCATACGCAAGTTATCAAACCTTTCCCTTACCGGCAGGCCTTTACCGAACATCAACAGACCTGCCATCGTCAATCCTTCCACCCCATCCTTGCGGTTGATGGCATAACCACCAAGTTGTTTTAGGAATTCCTTATTATCAAGTCCATTCCAAACATGGTCCGGGTTATTTGTCTTGAACATGATACGATATCGCTCCAGGGTCGGGATGTCGATATCATCCATCGTGTAATACTCCAAAATCATTCGGTCGTTACCGGCTTCATTAGCGTCACGGAGCATCATCTTCAATTCTTGCTCTGAACAATGATAGTCGCCTTCATGATTGCGCTTAAAGGTCCCTTTCGACAGGTTGCCATTGATGTAGATGGGACGTATGGTATAATCTGCACGAGGCACGTTAATGGCAACAATTGCTTTGCCTTCGACATCTATGGTTTGAACATCATCATCTTTCAAGAGGTTTACATTAACCTTCTCCTTGTTATTGACAATATCCCACAAGTTCTTTCGAATCTTATCAGCATCGTCAACTCCAACCATCTCAAATCGTTTGGATTTATCCGGCTCGTCCATATGCTCCACCACACCCAGCAGTATTGTTCCACCGTATGTGTTGGCGAAAGCTGAATAGGTTTCCCAAAGAGAAGCCGGCAAGCCCTTTGACGCCCTTTTACATTCGAGCGTTACACGCTCACCACCAGATAGAAGTTTATGTATATCCATAGCACAAATATTCAATAAATTGTCTTACACTAATTTATGTTTATTCCATTAGACGGTCCACTGCCAATGTCAGTCTATTTTCAAGACTTCCAAATATCGGAATAGCCAAGATAACTCATAGTTGTCAGAACCTTGATTAGCATATTTCAAAGCCATGTCAAGGTCCTCCTTTGCTATAAAGGATTCATTAGGAGTTAGGTTGGTTTTTTCCATTTGAAAATCGTATATGTTCTCTGTTTTAGCTCTGTTGTCATTGTTATAGGAGACAATTAGCTTCCCAATCAAAAAAATCATAGCTTGATGATCACTCCTCAGGTCATACGGATTGGGTTTTGTGTCTAACAATTTCATATACCTCGTCTGAAACTCATCAAGAATTTTCTGGCAAGTCCACTTATGATCTCTTAATGCTGTATAGAATTGATAATCAAAGAACCTCAAATATGTCACAAATAGACTGAGTGTCGGATAATAATATGTCCCGACCGGCATATTTCTCAACGACAACTTCGTAAATGCCGTGATACGCTCTAGTTGACGAAGCGACAGCCCATTTTTTATTCCCAAAGACGACAGAAACCACTTGAAATCCTCCGCATTGTTTTTGAATATAGGATACTTAAGGCGCTCTTCAGACTCAAAAAAATCATCCAATTGGTAATAGTCATAAAGATGCTCACAAAACTTGGTATAGTCCGGTAACGGGAGACCAATTTCCAAGTCAAAGAAGCGCCGGAGATATTCAGACGCATTAATCTTCTCACTTCCATAGAAGCCACAAATAGAGTCTTCCAGATGCTTTTTATCAACAGCGCATACAAAAACTATATTCTTTACAACAAAGAAATGTTTGAGAACTTCCAACATCCTTACCGCATAGTCCGGCCTACAGCGATCCAGTTCATCAATGATAAATACCAAGGGCTTTTCATCACCACTTTCCTGATTAACATTCCAAGCGAGTTTTTCCAAATTCTCTTTCAAAGACACCATGGACTTCTCTTTTCCATCAAATGAAGTCACAGCCTTTTCAAAAGCTTGCCCTGTCTGTTCTTCAATCGATTGAGATACGTCGCCGATGTGATTATCTATCGACGCTTTTACAATTGAACGAATCATTTGTCGTGGTTGCTGAACGAATTCTTTGGCTATGCAGAGGAGATCATCTAGAGCCTCTTTTTGCCCACAAGACCTTCTAATACATGCGATTACTGCGATCAACGGGTCTTCCGCCCATTCAGTTTCCCATGCATTCAGCAGGACAACGGGATAATGTTTGTCTTCCAAAGATTGCTTCCACATCCTCAAAAACGTGGTCTTACCCGATCCCCATTCCCCAGTAAGTGCAATTGTCCCCCCAAGGTCAATACTATGCACAATTGATGTGAGAGTCTCTCCGATTCCTTCCCGTCCTGTAGAACAATTCTTAAAAGGGTTCCCTGACTCAACACTCGGTTCTATGTGCTTCAAGCGCATAATATATCTATCCATAATACATTCTAAACAAAAAATCGTTTCTAATCAAAATTCAACACGAGTTACTCTTTGTTTTTCAGGAATGAGTTCTTTAGTTTATATAGGGTGACGCCTTTGTAGGAGAAATACTTAGGGCCTTTGCAGACACCTGATTTACTTACGCTGTTTTCAGGCATGTTTTCCGCCGTAAATTCCGCCAGCGTCATGGCATTGCCACCGTATTCAACTTTATTGTCTTCCAGGACTGTCAATTCCTGGCCCGTTGGAGTGTATGTGATACGATCTCCAACATTGACACCATGTTCTGTCAGGTTGAATGAACCGTAATTAGGATCGAGTGTGCTTGCATCATCGAACAACTTATCCTGAGGCATCGGCTTAATCATGGATTCGATGTAAGCGATTTCATCTGGCGATAAGTTGTATTTGGTATATAATTCTTCGTCAGTCCATGGCTTCGACCAGTCTTGGAGAGGGACCAACTGATACACTTCTTTATCTCCATGCTGCGTTTTTTTCTTAATAGAAACCATAAAGCGGAAGAAACGTGTTCTGATGTATGAGATTATATTAAAGCATTGTTCTTTTGAATAATTGTGCTTTTCTGAATCAAAACCAATAATTAAATAAGTTTTGGAGCACACACTATTGGGTTCTCCATAAAATGGTTTTCCCAAAACAAGCGCATCGTTTCCATTGCCTCCTGCTTCGGGGATATACACTTTGTTAATGTCTATAGTTTCTTTATTCTTTTGAATTTCAGAACGAGGCATCCAACCATAACCCATCGGAGCAAGTCGTTTATTCACATAACACTTGGTATTATTAATATTATCTTGCGACATGCTAAAACCAACCCAATTGGAATTCAGGTTGTAATCCTGCCCAAAGAAAGCTTGAGAGCTAACCAATGAGCTAAAATTGTTAGATTTAAAATAATCTCCTTCAACATCAGCAACTTTTGAGAAAACGCTTTGTGCCAAAACGTCACGAATGACTACGCCTGTTTTACAATCATTCAGATAGCCATATTTATCATTAATTTTGCTCCCATTATGTATATAATGATGACATTTACCTTCAAATGTATCTGAATATAGAAAATAGTTAACGCCACCTTTTATCTCCACACCCGTGAAGCACTCTCCGGCATCAAGATAATCATGGATAAGAATCATGTGCTTTGTAGATAACATATCATCAATCCACCTATCAGATATACCTTGAGCGCCTCGTGTCATCCAACGACTTGGTGTAATCATCGAAACATAACTCGGCTTCAACGATTTGGCGATATCAATAAAATAATGATAAAGGGAATTATATCGATTGGTTCCTTCAAGAACTTTTTGATACGGTGGATTGCCCACCACTGCATTGAATTTCATATATTCTTCTAATTCGTCGTTGTTCCAATAATTCTTACCATCGTGCATCTTCTTGATAAACATATCACTTTGGTTCGTGATTTTGTTTATCAAGTCCTCAAAATAGCGGGCATTGACCTTTGCCCGTCGGAAACCCCTAAGCGTACGTTTGGTTATGCTCTTCGCCATTTCTGTCTTACAGATGACGAATATGTTATCTTTCAAGACATTGTACCAAATCTGATTTTGAATATCAACAGGAACATCTGTAGCCAGCATGTGGTTGTCTCTGTAGTCCTTGAGTTTCTCCGCAAAGACACTATATGCCATATAGAGAGGATAGAGTCCCGTCTTGGAGTTGATTTCCAGTATTCTGGTATTCCTATCCTTAAAAACCGCGTCCGTAACTTCCCCGTGATCAATAAAGCGAGGTGCGACAGACTCTGTTTCCATAGCCTCATCGAAGAAGACATATCCACCTATGCAGTCCCCGATATGCATATTCACGACTCTCCATGGAGTAAGCACCGTTTCCTTGTCCGGATTGCGGAAGTAAGAAAATATCCTGGACACAGCCTTCACTCTTTCCATCGGTGCGAGCTGGTCTGCTTGTCTCACAAGGTCCCTATAGTTACGTCCGACAGCACGGAACATATCAGGGTCGTAATACGGAATAAATTCTTTGAAAAGTTCCTTGGTAACACCTCGCGGCATGAACTCTTCCCAGGACTGATTGTCTATCAATTCTGCAAAGTTGTCGAGTGTTATATCTTGACTTTCATCTTTGAGTTCAACGCCATACATAAGAAGAGGAAGGCGGATGGATATGCCACGAAGTATTGATATCGCCGCATCCGCATTTTTCTTTTTCTCTTTAGCGTCTTCAAGTCTTTTCCTATCTGCGTCGGTGAGTTCCGCTTTCTTTTTCTTTTTGATTCTTTCTATCTCCGCATACTGTTCATTGGTAAGCCCAGTCTTAGCCATATCCACATCGGTAGAACTATGATTGGCCTTTGTCGCGCCAATAATCTTATGGAGGCCTTGGAACTTGGCAAGAGCTTCAGCATCAAGCTTGCGCAACATTTCTTGGTTATATAGTCGCGAGTCATCGCATCCGTTCTTGGTTACCCGGATAATATAGGCTCTCTTCAGTTGCTCAAGCATACTTTCGACATTGAAGGTAGCCATCTTTGTTCCATTATATCCGATGACAGGGCAGAAGTTCAGGAATTCCCCGAGCTTGACTCTGTCAGATTCATTTGCAGTTGTTCTCGCACTTACTCGTGCAGTATCTGCAAGTACCTTGAGAGTCCTGTCTGGGGCAAAGTCAAACACATAGCAGTTCTCTTTTCTGCGGCCATCCCTCGTCGTGTAAGGGGTCTGCACGCGGAAAATGGTCTGCATATATGCCTTTGCATCAGTATTATGCGAGCCGGAAAGCATCATGACAGCCGTCCACGGCTTCACGGATACTCCTGTAGTAAGTTTACCGCACGAGAGTGTAATCGTCCTCGTATCTTCCGGATTGTCTCCCATAGCATTCTCCACAAGCGAGAGTGCATTGTCATCAGGAACATCCTCATCACCATCACCGGCAACATTGACAATCTGGAATTGACCGAAGATATCATGCTGCTGCAGAAGCGCAGAAAGGGCTTTCGCTTCCTTGACTCCCGGGATCATCCATAGTGTGTGACGGAAATTGTTTCTGAATTCAACCGTCGAGAACGGATAATTGCTGTCCGGATCGTATTTGACAATCAGATCAAGGAAACCCTTCACATGTTCTTCATGGACGAATTTGCCAAGTGCACCCTCCGGCATTGCTCTGTGATCACGTTCAATGTCTCCTGTCCAAGTTCTGAAAAATTCCTTAAAATTAAATGCCGAATCTTCTACGTCATCAAATCCAGCAAGAACTTTACCCAAGTCAAACGTAAAAATGTTAAGCCGAGGAAGCCCCGCATAAGGATTAGGATCCCCGAAGTGATTCAAGTCCCAGTCTGATTTGGCTTTCTGCTCCATCACATAGTCCCAGGTAAAAATCTCATCTTCCCTATAGTCTTCGAGGAGATTGAACGGCGTTCCTGAGAGATTGAGAATATGGGTATTATCGTGTTTGAGAAGAGCGATTACATTCTGGCCAAGTTCCGTCTGTGTTCCCTCATGAGCCTCATCAATGATTACCATATCATATTTGGCGGCAAATATAGCTGCGTTCTTATCGTACTTGCCTCCTGCCAGCTGAGCGCCACGAAGGTCTTGCATTGATGCAAAATAAACATAGTGAGCCTCAGGGTTTTTCTTTGCCGCTTTTTCGAGATGTTCAAAGGTCTCCCCCATTTCGCGGGAACCATAAGTGTATCCATCCAACATTCCGAAGATTTTGCCGAAGTCTTCAAACCATCCCTTGTCCACGACAGGTCTATGCGTAACAATGATAGTTCTATGGTAATGGCATTCTTTCACCACCTGAAGCGCAGTCAGCGTCTTTCCAAAGCGCATTTTCGCATTCCAGAGCATTGCCTTGCCACCGCTGTTGAATTTCTTGATGGTCTTGTCGATGGCTTCTTGCTGCTCCGGACGGAATACTATAGTTTCATGTATCGGGACGATTTCACTTGAACTGATAGCGCTGCGGCCTTCCTTGACAGCTTGAATTGCTTTCAGCGCAGTCTCTACACTACATTCAAACCATTCTGTTCCCTGGCTCTGTGTGCTGAAACTATGGCGCTTTATTCCGGAACGAAGCAGAACATTGTGGACTTCCTTGTCATTGAATGTCGTAAACACTCCACCTCTTATAGACAATGTCAATTCCGTATGTTCAAGTTTATAACTGATGCCTGCAGTCCGCGTATATTGGTCTATTCTTTTACGAGCCGCATTGTTTAATTCTTTGCAGTTAGGCAGCAGTGAGGAATCAGTAGCCTCCTCAAGTGTTGCTTCACCGATCTTCACACAGCCTCTGTGGGTGCTGTCGTTGATGGTGAAAATGTAGATTAACTTAGCATTTAGTGTCGAATAATACTGCATAAGTTACTTGTTTAGAAGGTCTATAAATCTTACAGTCTTTCCCTTCTCCCAATCCTTCAGTATGCAATATATGCCGTTGTGCTTGGTGATGTCACCTTTTTCACAACCTGTGCATTTAGTGATAGTCTTCTTGCTTTCTCCAATCAGATTAAACTCCTCTTGTACTTCTTCATAACAACTTCCGGGTATCACACCCTTCAGGCCATCCATCTGCCAGAGATTCCATGATATAATCTCAGCAATCTTTTCACCCTGAAGTTGAGCCGGCGTCTTGCCGAACTTTTCTTTGTAATAATCAAAGAAGGTGTATAGCATAGCCTCGCGTGCAAGTAAAAGATTATCTCCTTGCCATTCGAAGCCATAAGTATTCTGGTATGCGATTGTAGCCCATTTAATCCATTCGCGTACATTATCGACATTTTCGCTGACAACGCGCAGCTTTCTATCGAGAATGCCGATACGTTCCTTGATTGGAATATCCATTCCAGAGACGACTCCATACCGGCTGACCAGATATGGAGCTTCCCCGCAAGCCATTTCCAGCCTGGTGTCTTTCACATAATCCTGCCATGTTTTTCCGTCCGGAGTCGGGAATGGAATTTTCCCAGTTGCACTCTCCCAAGTATTATCGTCGTTTTCAATGTTGAACGGTGACGTGCCAGAAAACCAGGCTGCATCTATGAGATTATTCTGCTTGTTGCAAATCCATGCTGGAGTGAATACTTCTGCTTTATCTCTGGAACGGTATTCTTGTTCCGCCTTGGATTTATTGACTCTTGGGCGCAGCAACATGCCATTTTCTCCAGTAATGCGCTCAATATTTATCTCATCCCACTCTTGATAACCTTGCCCCATAGGCGCATAATTATCTGTCGCCCACATAATATTATGAACATCCTCATTTGTCGTCTTTGTCCGATCAATCAGGAGGAGTTCCAATAGTTTAGGATCTTCGTTATATATTACATTTTCTTTTATATCAGAATTTTCGCTCATCTTGAAAAACTAATGATTCGTTCTTTTACAAAAATAACGATTTTTCAACAGTTTCCGTAAAATTAGTCCGGTATTATATGCAATTTCATGCAATCATAGCATCCAAAAAGATCTCCTCATTCCGCAACTCGACTGCCGAGTAATGTAATGATAATGAAGATACTGACAACAATGCGTAGTAACCACATTGTCATCAGTATCTTGTATCTGTTAGTCAAGTTAATGATGTTATCTGTGTTACTTGAGATGTTTGAGTTATTCAACACCGTTTTTGACTAAGACATTTCCATATCACGTCATTTCTCCTTCAGCATTTCCTCCAGAAGCAAGTCCGCTATGTCCACTTGGCGCTCTCGCTGCTCTGGTGTGGCATTGCGTTCCAGGATGTCGGATATGGTAATGTCAAGCATCGGGTAGTTCTTTGCCTTCTTCCTCCATTCATCGTAGCCGTCAATGTCCGGGAATGCTGTCACTTTACGGCCTTTCAGGACCATCAGTCTGTCATTGAACTGACTTTTGCCTCCTGTGGCCAGCCAGGTGTATTCGGGGAGAAGGAGGGAGCAGATGACTGCGGTCTTCTCCGACTCCACCAGCGCCACATTGGCATTAACCTTATCCTGGAGCAGGTGCTCGCCGAACAGGCATTGGGTGAGTTTCCATTCCGGCGGAAGCAGGTGCGCAGCTTTGAGATTGGTGTGCACCCACATTACCGGCGGGAAATGGTCGTCCTTGATGCGGTGGCCGGTATCCGGGTTGTAGGGGATGATTTTCCCGCCGCGGCAGCGTCCGTGGATGTCAAATTGGAAAAAGATGGTGTGGCCTTTGGCAGTTGTACCTATGTGGTATAGTGAAATTCCATACGAATTCTACCATGACGCATAAGTTCGCCATGGAATCTCTCTTCTATAGACTCCCATGCATTGGAGAACGCCTCGTACACGGGTTGAAGTTGGACTCCACTCTTCTTGATGGCATTTAATTCATTCTTATAAAATATGCCGATGGCTTTGATAAACTCAGACCTAACAAAATATTACTAGTTTAAGAATATTGTGATTTTATACTCTCTCCTCCATGTATTTCTCCGGGTCGCGCAAAAAA
>OGOX01001342.1_pt1 | contig 15985 bp, 17 predicted proteins | sample 1552761 | NCBI WGS metagenome assembly OGOX01 (sample SAMEA2580212, study PRJEB22360) | human gut metagenome | biome: human gut; feature: human-associated habitat; material: faeces | place: Denmark | collected 2008/2010
TAGCAAAACCGGGCAGTTTGTCAAGTACCGGAGGAAAATTCGCCTGCCGCAGATAAAAAAGACCGCCGAAAGGCGGTCTTTTTCCTGTATTCCTATGTGCTTACTCGTTGCCGGGGAAGCTGGGGATGGTGGCGAAGCCCCGCTGCAGGTCCTCGTCGGTGGGGATGACGTCGCTCATCTCGCCATCGTTGTACTTGCCGTAGGCCACCATGTCGAAGTAGCCGGTACCGGTCAGGCCGATGACGATGTTCTTGGTCTCGTTGTTCTCCTTGCACTTCACCGCCTCGTCAATGGCCACGCGGATGGCGTGGCTGCTTTCCGGCGCGGGCAGGATGCCCTCGCAGCGGGCGAACAGCTCCGCCGCCTCGAACACGGCGGTCTGCTCCACGCTGCGAGCTTCCAGATAGCCGTCGTGGTACAGCTGGCTGACGATGCTGCTCATGCCGTGATACCGCAGGCCGCCGGCGTGGTTGGCGGAGGGGATAAAGCCGTTGCCCAGGGTGTACATCTTGGCCATGGGGCAGATCTTGCCGGTGTCGCAGAAGTCGTATTTGAACACGCCGCGGGTCAGGCTGGGGCAGGACGCCGGCTCCACGGCGATGATGCGGTAGTCTGCCTCACCGCGGAGCATCTCGCCCACGAAGGGGGAGATCAGACCGCCCAGATTGGAGCCGCCGCCGGCGCAGCCGATGATGACATCGGGCTTGATGCCGTATTTATCCAGCGCCGCCTTCGTCTCCAGACCGATGACGGACTGGTGCAGCAGCACCTGATTCAGCACACTGCCCAGCACATAGCGGGTGTTGGGCGTGGAAGCGGCGCACTCCACGGCCTCACTGATGGCGCAGCCCAGAGAGCCGGTGGTGTCGGGGAACTCCGCCAGGATCTTGCGGCCTACCTCGGTGGTCAGGGAGGGAGAGGGGGTCACATCCGCGCCGTAGGTCCGCATGACCTCGCGGCGGAAGGGCTTCTGCTCATAGGAGCACTTCACCATGAACACATGGCAGTCCAGCCCCAGATAGGCACAGGCCATGCTCAGCGCCGTGCCCCACTGGCCGGCACCGGTCTCCGTGGTCACGCCGGTGAGCCCCTGCTCCTTGGCGTAGTAGGCCTGAGCGATGGCGGAGTTCAGCTTGTGACTGCCGGAGGTGTTGTTGCCCTCGAACTTGTAATAGATGTGCGCCGGGGTACCCAGCTTCTCCTCCAGGCAGTAGGCACGCACCAGGGGAGAGGGACGGTACATTTTATAGAAATTCCGCACGTCCTCCGGAATGGGGATCAGGGCAGTGTCGTTGTCCATCTCCTGCTTTACCAGCTCGGCGCAGAACACGTGGCCCATCTCCTCCGCCGTCATGGGCTGAAGGGTGCCGGGGTTCAGCAGGGGGGCCGGCTTGTTCTTCATATCCGCGCGAACATTGTACCAATACCGGGGCATCTCGTCCTCGGAGAGATAGATTTTGTAGGGAATGTCGCGGTTCTTCAGTTCTTTCATGGTTGTGTTCTCCTTTCAGTATTGGTCAGCGCGGTACGCTGTGTTACGCAAAATAGTCGATCTGCATGGCGTGCTTGACCTTGGCCAGGGTATCGGCCGCAGCGGCCTGCGCTGCCTCGGTGCCCTGCCGCAGCACGTCCATCACATAGCCGGGGTCCTTTTCCAGCTCCTCGCGGCGATTACGGATAGGCTCCAGCGTCTCCTGCAGGACGTTGTTGAGGAACTTCTTGACCTTCACATCACCCAGGCCGCCCCGCTGATAGTGGGCCTTCAGCTCGTCCAGATTGGCGTAGTCCGGCAGGTATTTGGCAAAGTGCTCATCATTGCAGAAGGCGTCCAGATACATGAACACCGGGTTGCCCTCGGTCTGGCCGGGGTCGCTGACCTGCAGGTGGTTGGGATCGGTGAACATACCCATGACCTTGGTGCGGATGTCCTCCGGCTTGTCGGCCAGATAGATGCAGTTGCCCAGGGATTTGCTCATCTTCGCCTTGCCGTCGGTGCCGGGCAGACGCAGGCAGGCCTCGTTGTCCGGCAGCAGGGCCGTGGGCTCCACCAGCGTCTCGCCGTACAGCTCATTGAAGCGGCGGACGATCTCGCGGGCCTGCTCCAGCATGGGCAGCTGGTCCTCGCCTACGGGCACGGTGTCGGCCATGAAGGCAGTGATGTCCGCCGTCTGGCTGACGGGATAGGTCAGGAAGCCCATGGGGATGCTGTGGTTGAAGCCCCGCAGCTGGATCTCCGCCTTCACGGTGGGGTTGCGTTCCAGCCGGGCCAGCGTCACCAGGTTCATGTAGTAGAAGGTCAGCTCCGTCAGCTCACACACCACGGACTGGATGAACATATGGCACTTGGCGGGGTCCAGACCGCAGGCCATGTAGTCCAGCGCCACCTGGAGGATGTTCTCCCGCACCTTACCGGGGTTGTCGAAATTGTCGGTCAGGGCCTGGGCGTCGGCGATCATAAAGAACAGCTTTTCAAATTTGCCGCTGTTCTGCAGGATAACGCGGTTGCGGAGAGAGCCCACATAGTGGCCTACGTGCAGGCGGCCGGTGGGACGGTCGCCGGTGAGGATGATCTTACCCATAATCGTGATTCCTTTCTGTATGAGAAATGTTTTTTCGAGACAACAAAAAAGTCTGTCCCATGGAAAATCCATGGGACAGACTGAAAATACAAGCCTGCGGTACCACCCACATTGGCGTAAAAACGCCCACTTTGCGCGCACTGTCATGCGTTCCGCCGGGATAACGGCCGCGGCTGCCGTCGGGTATTACTCGCCATCTGGCTTTCTCCCCGCCCTCGTAAGTCCATTCACCGCACGTTCCGCTGCCGCGCTTTCACCGATACGCGGCTCTCTGAAAGTTTCCTGTGCGATTACTCCTCTTACTCAACGGTTTTTGAAGTATGGGGTTATTGTATCACCTTTTTTGCGGATGTCAAGAAAAAATTTTATCGGACGGCGCTATCTGCACAGCATTTCCAGCAGCTGCGGGGCGGTGTCCGCGATGTGTTTCGCACCGGCAATTTCCAGTTTCTCGCGGCCGCGGAAGCCCCAGCTGACGGCGATCAGCGGCAGACCGGCGTTGCGGGCCGTGGCCACATCTACCTCGCTGTCGCCCACATACACGGCATTTTCCGGGCGGACGCCGAGATCCGAAAGCGCTTGTGCCACAAGGGCTGGCGATGGTTTCGGGTCTACGCCGTCCCGCTGGCCGAGGGCCGGCATACCGGGGAAAAACTTTTCCGCCAGCGCCTTGGTGGTGGCGTCCGGCTTGTTGGAGACGACGGCGGTCTTCACACCCATTTTTTCCAGCTCCGCCAGGACCTCCGGAATGCCGGGGTACGGCGCGGTCTTTACGCAATTATGGGCCTGGTACCAGTCCTTGTAGGAGGCTAAAATCTCGTGAAACCGTTGGGGCGCAATGGGTTCGGGGATGGCGCGCTCCATGAGCTTCGCGGCGCCATTGCCGACGAAGGCGCGTATTTCCTCGAGGGTGCGCTGCGGCCAACCATTTTCAAGCAGGATATGGTTTACGGCGTCCTGCATATCCGATAGAGTGTCTAAAAGTGTGCCGTCCATGTCGAAAAGAACGGCCTGAAAGCGGGGGCAAAGAGGGAAATTCATGTGGCAGGTTCCTTTACATTCAGGTTATTTTATGTTGCGCTTATGGTCACTTTATCTTGCTCTTAATGAAGCATTATAGCAAACTGTGAGGCACATTGCTATATGCAGTTGTCGGTTTTTTGCGGTACGGCACATTTTGGCCGGACAGATGGGTCGGCAGGTGGGGCAGGAGGATACTGCCCGGGATCAGCAGGATGCCGACGCCCCCCAGGAGGGTGATCTGCGCCTTCAGGAGCGCCGCGCCGCGGCCCACGGTGCGGCGGCTGAGGCGGCCGAAGGGCGCGCTGCCGCCTGCGGAAAAGGCGGGACGGACGCCGGCAGAGCCGACGCCCGTCCCAATGCAAAAGGGGAACACACATGGACGTGCGTTATACGCTTGTTACGCCTTCCTGCCGCCCTTGAAGAACGCGCCGATGACCTCGATGACGAAGAACACGATCAGATAATACAGCACGTTCCACTTGTGGGAGTAGATAGCGGCGAACACCATGAACAGGGAGCACAGGATGGCCAGCACGGGCATGACCTTGCCGCGGAAGCCGGACAGATCCTTGCGCTTGAGCAGAGCGATGTAGATGGGGATGTAGATGGCGTACAGGGTGATGATGGGCAGCTCGGAGGAGTCGAACTTGAAGGGACCGAAGCCCCCCATGATAGTGCCGCCGTAGAAGTACAGCAGCCACAGGGAGCTGACCAGCAGACCGAACACGGCGGAGTTGTTGGCCATGTTGGTGTTGGCGTCCACGTTCTTGAACATGGCCAGCTTGGGGCTGCCGCTCTCAACGGCCAGATCGAACATGCCGCGGGTAACAGCCATGGTCAGGCCGTTGCAGGTGCCCCAGCAGGAGATCACAACGAACACGAAGATGGCAGCGCCGCCCACCTGACCGAAGATGTTCTGGAAGGCGATCTTGGCGCCGGCCTCGCCGCCGGCCATCATGACCTCGGACTCCACCGCGCCGGCCAGGCCGACATAGTAGATCACGTACACGATAGCAACGATCACGGTGCCGATCAGCAGCGCGCGGGGCATGTTCTTCTTGGAATCCTTCAGCTCGCTGCCGATGGAGGTGGCGCAGATCCAGCCCTCAAAGGCGAAGGCCAGGGAGACGATAGCGCCGAACAGGCCCTCGGTGAAGGGCATCTCGGTAACGACATTGGAGAAGTTGAACTCGGTCATGCCGCTGGTCAGACCCACGATGGTGCCGACAACGGCCATCAGCAGCAGGGGGATCAGCTTGATGATGGTGGTGGCGATTTGGAACTTACCGGCCAGCTTGGGAGCCAGAGCGTTCATGGTGTAGGTAACGACCATGAAAACACCGGCCAACATCATGGTGCGGCCGCCGACCACAGGGTCGTCCCAGCCCATGAGTACGCCGAAGTAGCGGGCGGGCAGCCAGCTCAGCACGGACACCAGAGAGGGGTAATAGATGACGGCCATGAACCAACCCACATAGTAGCTGTACCACTTGCCGCAGGAGGCACTGGCGTAGCCCACCAGACCCTCCACGCCCTCGTGACTCTGTGCCACGACGCCGAAGGTGCAGGCGCTGATGATCATGACAATGCCCATGATGATGAATGCCAGAATACCGACAGACAGATTACCGCCGGTCTTCGTCAGGACAGCTTCGGCCTTGAAGAACACGCCGGAGCCGATGACAGTGCCCACCACCAATGCGATGGCTACGGGCAGAGTATACCGTTTTTCCATAATTCCGTTTTCCTTTCTGATCTCTCCTCATAATTGGATCGTGAGACTTTTCACAATCACAGCATCATTATAGCGCGTTCAAGATTTATTCACAAGCCTTTTTTGTCTGTGTTTTGTAGAAAAAATCACAATATTTTTAGGTAATTCGCCAATTCGCGCTTTACACCGTTAAGGTTTTTAGCGGGTTTCCGCAGAAGAAAACCGCGGCGCACCGCGGCAGGCATACAGCTGCTTGAAAAACCGCGAAAAAAAGCAGGACCGGCGGGGCCGGTCCTGTATGGCAGGCAGAGGTCGTTATACGTTGAAGCGGAAGTAGATCATGTCGCCGTCCTTGACCACATATTCCTTGCCCTCGGAGCGCAGCAGGCCTTTTTCCTTGGCGGCGGCCACGCTGCCGCCGCAGGCCATCATCTCGTCGAAGTTGATGGTCTCGGCCCGGATGAAGCCGCGCTCGATGTCGGAGTGGATCTTGCCGGCGGCCTGGGGAGCCTTGGTGCCCTTTTTGATGGTCCAGGCGCGGCACTCGTCCTTACCGTAGGTCAGGAAGGAGATGAGACCCAGCAGGTCGTAGCTGCACTGGATGAGACGGTCCAGACCGGATTTTTCGATGCCCAGGTCCGCCAGGAACATGGCGCGTTCCTCCGGGTCATCCAGCTCGGCGATGTCCTGCTCCAGCTTGGCGCAGATGGGCAGCACCTGGGCCCCCTCCCTGGCGGCCAGATCGCGGACGGACTGGAAGTACTTGTTGTCCTCATAGTGGGCGAAGCCGTCCTCGTCCATGTTGGCGGCGTAGATGATGGGCTTGAGGCTCAGCAGGTCCGCCGTCTCGACGATGGCGCGGTCGTCCTTATCGCACGCGAAGGTGCGGGCGGACTTGCCGCTGTCCAGATGCGCCGCCAGGGCCTTGAACACCTCGGCCTCATGGAGGAACTTCTTGTCGCCCTTGGCGGCCTTCGTGGCCTTCTCTACACGGCGGTTGACCATCTCCAGGTCCGCCATGATCAGCTCCAGGTCGATGGTCTCGATGTCGCCCAGGGGGTCCACGGGGACGTTCTGGCTGGCATCGGCCACCACGTGCATGATGTTCTCGTCGTCAAAGCAGCGGACCACGTGGACGATGGCGTCCGTGCGGCGGATGTTCTCCAGGAACTTGTTGCCCAAGCCGGCGCCCTGGCTGGCGCCCTTCACCAGACCCGCGATGTCCACGAACTCGATGACGGCGGGGGTCTTTTTGTCCGGCTGGTACATCTCCGCCAGCTTGTCCAGCCGCGCGTCCGGCACGGCCACCACGCCCACGTTGGGCTCGATGGTGCAGAAGGGGTAGTTGGCGCTCTCTGCCCCGGCGTTGGTGATGGCGTTGAACAGGGTGCTTTTGCCAACATTTGGTAATCCGACGATACCTAATTTCATATCTTCATCTTCTCCTTTATTTTCGAGGAAGAAAGTTGCAGAATAACAGTTTAATCTTGCGATTTTCGGAACTTTCTTCAATTATAAACTTTTTGACGGGTGATTTACTCACCTTTTACTCACCTTTTTACGCGCTTTTGGCTTCTTCAAATTGACGCACAGCTTGAAACAGGGAGTCATCGGTCACATGGACGTATTTGTCCATTGTAGTCTTGATGCTGGCGTGACCCAACAGCTTTTGCAATACCTTGGGCGGCATCCCGCGCTCGATTGCCCGCGTAGCATAGGTGTGGCGCAGGGCGTGCATACAGAAATGCTCTATACCTGCCCGGTCACACAGCTTATACAGGTGCGTATCATAGCTGCTGTTCTTTGCGGGCATTCCGGTACGGAAGTTGATAAAGACAAGGTCACGCATATTCATCTTTGCCTTTTCCGCTGTCCGCCGGTCAACATAGGTCAGCACTTTGTCCAGTTCGGTGGCCTCTTTTCGGTACTCCCGTACTTGATACAAGTCCCACAGGATTTGATAGGCAGTATCCGTTAACGGTATCGTGCGGTAGCTTTTCTTGGTTTTCGGAGGCCCTGCCCGCCACTCCTGTTGCTTATAGCGGAACTCCAGCGTCTTGTTAACCGTCAGCGTGTGCCGTTCCCAGTCAATAGCGTCCCATGTCAGACCAATCATTTCGCCGGTACGCAAGCCTGTCTCCAAAATCAAGGCGTACTGCGCGTAGTTGTGGGAACGCTTTGCCGCCTCCATGAACTTCGCCTGCTCCGCGACCGTCAGAAAGTGAATTTCGTCCGGGGCTTTTACAGAGGCTTCAAACCGTACCCCATCCAACGGGTGTGTGTCAATCAGCCCGTTTTCCTTGGCAGCCTTGAACATCGTCCCCATCGTGATATACGTCTGTCGGATAGTAGAACCGGCATAGGAGGCGGTCATGCTGTTAAGTACAGTTTTGCAGTGCATGGGCTTCACGTCCGTCAGCAGCATATCGCCTAATACGGGCTTTACATTCTTTTCATAACGTTCCCGATAGTTCCGTATGGTGTTCGCAGCCAAGCCGGTGAGCAGATTTTCTCGCCAAAATGTTTCCCACGCGTTTACCGTCATAGGGACAGGCTTCGGCTTTACCGACGGGTACAGTTGATGATACAGCTGCTCTTTCTGCCAATTTTGGGCATCCCTCAAATTCTGAAAGCACTTTTCCAAACGCCTTCCCGCTTTGTCTGTGCATCGTGCGTAGTACAGGCCATCTTTTCTTTGACCTATACCTTTTCCAAGCTCTTTTCCTTTCAAACTTTTTCCCATATTTAGCTCCTCTCTGCCACAGAGAAATGAGCCATGTAACGCGATAATTGTACCACGGTAGCTTCACTTTCTCAATAGATAAACGGTATTTTTCTTAACTGCAAGGTGCAGAAATGCCCTGCCACACAGCGGCGACAGGGCATCCCGCGCCCATCAAACGACGAAGCGGCTGGAAATGTATTCCTCAAACTCTTTTCGCTTGACCAGTTTCCGACTGCCCACATACAGTACGAAGGGACAACCTTCCTCCCGCAACATGGCGTCAATACGATTGATGCCGATATTGGAGTATGCAGCGGCTTCCTTGATAGTAAGCAACAGCTTTTTGTCAATAGGGACACGTGACTCTGAGTCCATGGCGTTCACCTTTAGAGCGTTTTATCGTCAAAAAGAAACGCCTGAAATACCGTCCCGTCATGGAGCAAAAAACGCCCACGCGACGTTTTGGGAATGCGGTCAGCGGCATCCGTACTGTCAAGGATGATTTGAGAAAGAACGTTATCTGCCCGCCCGCAAATGCGACAATCGATGTTGTTTTTGATTTGACCCGCAAGGATGTTGGCATCAGGCCGTTGTGTTGCCAAAATCAAATGGATACCAAAAGCGCGCCCCTGCCGTGCGATGGTTGCCAGCCTGCTCTCCACCTGCGCGACCTGTTCTTTCTGTTCTTTGCTCAAGCCGGTCTTATCCAGCACCTCTGCCACCTCATCGCAAGCGAAGATATAGCGGGGCAGATTTTCATCTGTGGTCGCATTATATTCGCCCAAATTGGCGCAGCCAGCATTCTTGAAAAGCCGCTTGCGTTCCTCCAAGATAGCAAGAAGTTCGTCCAGCAGCGGCACCAACTCCTCCAAGGTAAAGCAAAAGCGGCAATGTTCGTGCCAAACGGCGGGGTAATCCACGCCGCCCTTAAAGTCCGCCACGCAGACCACCGCGCCCTTTTTGATGGACTCCATCACGAGCAGCTTGAGCAGGACGCTTTTCCCACTCCCGGTAGAACCTCCGAGGAGAATGTGCGGTGTTGTTGCCAAGTTTACAGTCACAAGCCCAGCAAGGCCGCGTCCCAGTACCAGCACAAAATCCTCGCGGCTTAGATAGCGATTTGTCCATGGAAGTATAGCAGGCAGCGCACCGCTGGCAGGGACAACTCTCAGCTGCACGGTACGGTTATTTTTGCCCTGTTCGATGGAAATAATGTTAATATCCAATGCGCTTTCCAGTTTTTCGCGGTGATCCTCAAATTGCGTGAGGTGTACGCCGTGACTGAGAAAAGTCAGCACCTCCACTGTTTCATCTTCCTTGTGTCGGTCTATGAGAACAGGATGCTCTCCTGCTGCGTTTTTAAGCCCAATGCGTTGAATGTCCTGCGCGATGGAAAGAAAACCACGCGGCAGTCCCGCCGCAGCCGTTCCAAAAGCCGCCAGCATTACGCCGAAGATGGCGAATGCCATCCCGTACAAGCCACGCTCAAACGTGGCCAATGCGCCATCTGGCACAGTCAGCATCGCCAGCAGGAGCAACAGCACGAAAGCAACCACGGCAATGATTGCCCGCGTCCGCGTCTGACGGTCTGAGCGAATATTTTTCGTTCCTTTTTTTATAAAAAGCCACAGTACTGTAAGCTTAAAATCTGATGTCATAGACTTCTCCTTATGAATTTGCATTTTGTAACTGTAACGAAGACGGGTGGGGTAATACTGCCCCACCCGTCTTGCTAATCAGCATAGGAATTGGGGTATTTATTCCGACAGGGGTGTCCGTTCCAACGCTTCGGCTTGCAACTCATTGTAGCCCACATATTCTGTCATTGATTGTGTGTATCGATGATAACTATCACCATCGCGAAAGCAATATGTTATATCCGTCAGGCGGCGAAAAAACTGCTCAATTGGGTCAGATTTTTGCAAACTTGGTGGAACCATTAACGCATATAGTGCTTCCGGCGGGAAGATTGAAGCGATGTAAACCTCATCCCAGAGGGCAAAAATATTGGTGTAGCGGGCGTGAATCTGGGATTTGTACTCATCTAAAATTGAGAGAAGTACTCCATAGGGGATGGTTCCTTTGAACTCATCCAAGAACAGTATAGGCTGGCCACGATACAAATCGAACCCGCCATTCAGATAATCCGTAACGTGGTAAAGCTTGTTTTCACCGTACTTCTCACAAAGCTCTACATATTTGTAAGATTTCCCCGTACCGGAATCGCCTACCAAATAATGGGATTTTATTTCCCGCACCACAGGCGTTTCGCGACGCCTCCTGTCCATGTATTCAGCCGTAATCATACGTTCATACCGGCGGAAACGGAACTCCTGTTGAAATATCTCCTCAGGCGTCAGACCGGCATCCAGCAAAGAAGCGATTTCGTCCAAGTCACTGCGCTTGCCCTGCGCTGCTTTGATCTCGCCGTGACGGACGATACAAATGACCTTCTCACCCTTCTCATCAAAAGGTGGCCGTTTCTCAATATAAGCCTCTGCCTGAGCCTTACTGCCCTTAGTAGCTTCAAAGTGCATCCCTGCGGCATAGCTTGATTTAACCGCGGAGAATCTCATGGATTTAGTGTCTTCCAGCACCATGTGAATATGGGGCAGGCCATCCGCCGAAACGCAGTAAGCCCACGCCCCCGTCCGTTCTGTGCCGCCAGCCAGCCATTCGTCACGCAGGCGGTAACATACTTCCTCAGGTGTGCCCTCATAACCGTGTTCGGCAGGATTGTTTAGAACTGCAAACCACGATTTTGTGACGGTATCTTTCACCGTTCTTCTCCTTTCCCAGCCAAGAAAGCATTGCTCTCTTGGCTGGTTTTCATTATAAGTTCTCCTTTCTTGACCGCCCCGAATGCACGGGTCTGCGGTGTCCTTGAGAGGCCTCCACAGCCCCCAAAAGTGGGCGGTCGAATCACGGCTTTATGACATGAATATCCTCTGCCGTGATAGAAACTACCATTTTCTTGTTGATGTAATAGAGGCGTATATTCAAGCCATCAAATGTAATCTTAGGGTTTTTCGCAATGTCCTCCGGAGGAATCTTAATTCCGCCGGAAATCGCAACCCTTGTGGTCATATATCCTCTGTCTGCACAGAGGATGGAGTAGTATGTTCCTTCTACCCTTTCAGTTCGTTCTCCGTTCACGTACGCGTATTTGGGTGACACTTCAGTTAATACAAAAGTCTCTCCCAACGTACCAAATTCATCAATTACAAGATCTTTGATCTTCATTTTAAAACTCCTAACTTTCAGTCATCATTTTAGTTGTCGCGTCGATCGATCGTGTCCTCATTCTAACTCAAATCTTTTGAAATTGCCTTGCCTATGAGGCAAGACATTTATCATTACAATCCGAGATAGTGCGTAAGAGGCGCAACCCCATATTTATAGAGCAGGTCGTTCGTTTCCTCTACACTAAGCCCGCGAGCTCGCGCGTTACGCGTAATATATCTCCACGGCTCAAAAGCCAAACGCCACAGGTCTTCGTCTTCCTGTGAAACTTTCAGTGCGATAAGTAGTGCTTCAAAACTCCTGCTGCTGAGTCGCCTCCCTGTAGAAATTATCCGGCTAACAGACGATTCGGAAATGTTCATCTCCGCCGCCAATTCGGCATTGGTCATATCCAAGTCGCACTGACGACGACGAATTAAATCGCCAATAGACGGAATCTTTTTGAATTCCTCCTCAGAAAACACGTCGATCAGGTCGGCCTTGCGATTTATGCTCAAGACTTCCTCAATCAACTAAAAACTACTGTCACTCCGACGGTTGTGCCGATAGTTTCAAAAATCATAACCAGCACCTCCTTTTGGGGAGTGATTGTTTTTTATAACTGCTAAAATTTACTTTCAATTTCTTTTTATACCCGACTTTTACAAGGCTCTACGCCTTTACATATTTGAGAAAGTGCAAGGGCAAAGAACTGAAAGAAAATGTAAGGGGCTTCTGCTTTTGGGATGAGGTCGGTGTGACAAATAGAGTAACAACGGAAAATTGTGAGAATCGCCATAAACAAGCAAAATTCCATGCGATTAAATATGTTTCTCCTTTCAAGATAAAAACGCAAAAAAAGACAGCTATCCCTTAAAAGGGATAACTGTCTAATGTATTATGGTGACCTGAAAACGGCACTTTTGCGCCTTATATAAAAATATCTTCGTAATTATAATTCTATACTACCACACATTGTGCAGATGTCAAGTGAAATTCTCAATAAATTGTGTTTCACGCCCTATACGACCGCATGACTTGCAGAACGGCGGCCTTTTGCGTGTCGGTCAGCACTTTCCATTCCTTCAGCAGTTCCCGCACCTCCGGCGATACCTCCACCATTTCGTCTTGCGCGAAGAACTGCGCCACGGTGATACCGAACGCGCCGCATAAGGCCTCCAATGTGGACACACTCGGAAGTGTACCACGGCGGAAAATATTAGAAACCGTATTGGGCGACAGCTTCGCCTCTTTTGCGATTCGATAGTCCGACCAACCGCGCTCCTGCTGAAGCTGCCTTAATTTCTGCAAAACGTCCATACAGCACCTCACTTGTTGGATATATTATATCCTCAAGCATGGTGGTATAAAAATAGCATAGTTGTGACTTGCATAGCGCACAGAATGGTGATACACTAAGCACATCAATGCAACAGAAAGGGAGGACCTTCCATGAAAAGAATCGGTATACTCTTGCTGACACTGGCGATGCTGCTTTCCCTCGCTGCCTGTGGGGCGAAAGATACACAGACCATCAAGGCCGAGGAGAAGCAGGGCACAGAATAGACTGCCTCAGGTACGGCAGCGAACGAAAACCAGCCCGCCGCTGATCTGCAAAAGCCGGAGGACAAAACGATTACGCCGGGCGCGGGTGATGGCGGTGATAAGCAGGAAGAAACCAAGACCGATGATACCAAGAAGGACGAGCAGAAACCCGACACATCCAAGAAGGACGATGTAAAGCAGGATGAGCAGAAGCCCGCTGACACTGCCAAGGACACCACGCCTGAGAGCAAAGCCGAAACGCCCAACTACGGCAACGGCAGTCTGACCACCAGCCAAGTCAAGGAAATGCAGCGGTGGTATGGTGTCAGCGCAGATGGTCAGTGGGGTGCAGGCTCTGCCAAGGCTGCCGGTGGACGCACCGCCGATGAAGCATGGGCGTACTACCAGAGCAACAAGCAGATTACCACCCCCGAAACTCCTTCTGGCGGCAACACTGGCAACACTGGCAACACTGGCTCCACGGGCGGTGGTTCCAGCGACCGGGCGGATTGGGAAAACGTTGAGGTTATAGTTCCCACTCCTACCGGCAAGGCGGACATTGATTGCGCCGCCGCTGTTGCGGCAGGAAATGCTTACGCTGAAAGTATTGGTTTCGAGATTTGGAGTGGATGCCGAAGCTATTTCCCTCCTGTTTTTCTGGAGCGCGATTGCCCTGAGTCTTGCTGGAATCAGGAATGGGTCGAGTCTGCAATAAAGCAGAATGTGGATTATGTTAAGGAAACTGCCATCCGCCTTGGACGTTGGAGTCCTGTTGATGAAGTTCCTGAGGGTTGCGCTTCCGCCGTCAACTGTGTGGTTCGTTGGAATGCCTCTGCTGGATACCATGAGATTTACGTATATTATGCCGCATGAAAAGAGGAAGCTCTCAGCTTTTGCTGAGGGCTTCCTGCTTTTTATATGTGTTACATGGCTCGTCCTTGGCACTCACCTTTTACTCACCTTTTTGCTGGGGAGATACATTGATTTACATGGACTTATGTGAGCCAAAAAGTTTTGAATTTCTCAAAACATGGAGATATATGGATATTTATGAAGATACTTTGCCGATGGGAGCACCCTCGATACCCAGCTTCATAAGGTGAGCCTCCTTTGTATTTCTGTCCGGCGCAGGGGGCCGGGGAAGTTGTTTCTCAACTTGATATAATACCATTTTTTGCGTGGAAACGCAAGGGCGGGCGCAAAAAAGTGCGCCGCCTTTCGCACGAAAGGCGGCGCAGCCATATGTGTTATGCCAGGAAGCCCTTGAGGATCGTCTCCTCCGCCTGTTCGGGGGTCAGGCCGAGGGTCTCCAGCTTCAGCAGCTGGTCGCCGGCGATCTTGCCGATGGCGGCCTCGTGGATCAGTTGGGCGTCGGGACAGTTGGCGGTGATGGCCGGGACGGACTCGATGCGGGCGTCGCCCATGATGATGCTGTCGCACTGAACGTGGCCGAAGCACTGGGCGTTGCCCACCATCACCGGGTGGAAGATCTGGTGGGAACGGTCCTGGGCCACGCTGCGGGAGATGACGCGGCCGCGGGCGTCGTGGCCGTTGAGCTCGATACGCATATCGCTCTCGGCCTCCTGAGCGCCGTGGGTCAGCAGGCGCTCGGTGACCACCACCTCGCTGCCGGCTTCGCAGAAGAAGTCCGTCTCGCGCTTGGTGGAGTCGATGCCGCGGATCTGGATCGTCTCCATCTGCATGGTGGCGTTCTCGCCCAGGTAGACCACGGTCTTGGGGTTCATGATGTTGCCGCCGGTCTGGCCGGGGTCTTTCTCGCCGAAGTGCTTTTCCACATAGCGGACCTTGGAATTTTTGCCGATGTGGAAGGTGTGGATGCCGTCGTGGCGGCTTTCGTCACAGCCGGAGTTGTGGATGCCGCAGCCGGCGATAATGTCCACGTCGCAGTCGTCGCCCACGTAGAAGTCGTTATAGACCAGCTCGCTGAGGCCGCTGTGGCTGATGATGACGGGGATGTAGCATTTCTCACCCTTGGTGCCGGGCTTGATGCGGATGTCAATGCCGGACTTTCCGTCGCTGCGGGGATCGATAGCAATGTGCTCGGTGGACTGACGGGCCTCGCAGCCGGAGTCCTTGCGGATATTGAAGGCGCCCACGGGCTTGCCGGTCAGATCGGCGATCTTTTCCAGCAAAGCGGCGTCGATATCGGTGATCATTGCGCGCCCTCCTTTCTCTCCAGTACGGGACAGCTGCCCAGCGTGTCGGCCAGGATCAGGGGGAAGATCTCCTCCGTGGTGCCGCGGTGTGCGATCTGGCCGCCGGCGATGACGACGATCTCGTCGGCCAGCTTGATGATGCGCTCCTGATGGGAGATGATGACCATGGTGGCCGCGCCCTCCCGGTGGATCTGCTCGAAGGTCTCAGTCAGCCGGGCGAAGGACCACAGGTCGATGCCGGCCTCCGGCTCATCGAAGATCATCAGCTGGCCGCGGCGGGCCAGGATGGTGGCGATCTCAATGCGCTTGACCTCGCCGCCGGACAGAGACACGTCCACCTCGCGGTCCAGGTAGTCGTTGGCGCAGAGGCCAACCTTGGTAAGATAGGCGCAGCACTTGTCCTTGCTGAGCTTGTCCTCGCCCGCCGCCAGAAGCAGCAGGTCATGGACGGTGATGCCCTTGAAGCGGGGCGGCTGCTGGAAGCCGTAGCTGATGCCGCGCTTGGCGCGCTCGGTGATGGACAGGTCCGTCACGTCCTCGCCGTTGTACAGCACGCGGCCGGAGGTGGGCTGCACCAGGCCCATGATGACCTTGGCCAGGGTGGTCTTGCCGCCGCCGTTGGGGCCGGTGAAGACGACCAGCTTATGGTCAGGGATGGTAATGGATACGTTTTTCAGGATGTCCTGCTCCCCCTCGGGGGTGGACACCCGGTAGCAGATATTCTGCAATTCCAGCATGGGATGGTTCTCCCTTCTCTGAACGTTTGTATTGTGGCTGTTCACACCATCAAAGTGGTGGGCAGGTTCCGTAACCATATCAGTGTAACAGATTTCGGCAGGAAATGCAATATGTTTCCGCCCATGGCGCACATCGGGCCGCGGCACCACATAGTATAGACAGAAAAGGAGGCGTTCAGTATGGAGCCATCACCGTTGGTATACGACACCGCCGCCGCGGCGGCGGTGTGGCAGAGGGTGGGGCCGGCGCTGCCGGCCTATGA
>OGOX01001348.1_pt1 | contig 15954 bp, 14 predicted proteins | sample 1552761 | NCBI WGS metagenome assembly OGOX01 (sample SAMEA2580212, study PRJEB22360) | human gut metagenome | biome: human gut; feature: human-associated habitat; material: faeces | place: Denmark | collected 2008/2010
TTCACATAGGAAGCCGTCGGATTGAACCGCTCCGGAATCTCGCCCGGCTGGATCTCTTCTCTTCCTTCCCATGGGTACTGCACATTGGCATACTGCGGTGCGTCATATCCCTCCATCTGGATATGTGCCGGCACGCGGATATCGTCCCATTTTGTGCAGTCATACTCCGGTGTCTCGAATCCCGGAATCGTGCTCTCGTAGTTCTTTGCGTAATGGAATTTCCACAGTCCGTTCAGACTGTGACGGAAGTTTTCCACATGCTGCTCCATTTCTTCCACCGATCCATAATATCTGTGATCGGAATGCGCCGCCACCCGGTTTTCTCCATAGTACGTCGGGTCCTTCACTTTTTCATACTGAAATACACCCATTTTTATTTTCCTCCTTCTGGAATTTTGTTCTTTTTGATCTTTTGAAAAAAAGGTGGATATTCATCCAAATATCCACCTTTTCTGTTCGATTCTTTTTCTTATTTTACGGCACCTGTGATACCTTCTGTGAAGCTCTTCTGGAAGCAGAAGAAAATAATTGCTGTCGGGATCGTACAGATAAATACGCCGAGCATCAGCACACCATAATCTACAGTGTAGCCGCCGAGCAGGTTCGCTACCAGCATCGGCATGGTGATGGATTCATTGTTCTGTAAGATAACCTTCGGCCACAGGTAGTTGTTCCATGCGTTCATAAAGGTGATGATTGTTGCTGCCGCATACGTCGATTTCATGGTCGGCATATACATACGAAAGAAAATTCCTGTCTCGCTTAAGCCATCGAGTCTTGCCGCTTCGATGATATCGTGCGGGAAGGAACGGGAAGCCTGGCGGAACATCATGATCATGAACGGTGTTGAAATCGAAGGAAGCATGAAAGCTGCCATCGTGTTGACCATCTTTAGCTGGGAAAACATACGGAACATTGGGATCATGATGGCTGCGAACGGAATCATCATCGCAGTCAGAAGTACGGTAAATACCGCATCTTTTGCTTTATCATGATAGATCTCAAATCCATAACCGGCGATCGAGCAGACCAGAAGACAGAGAATGGTCAGCACCGTCGCATTCCGGAAGGAGTTGCACAGTGCAAGGCGCAGGTTCTGCTACGCAATCAGCGCTTTAAAGTTGTCAATCAGATACGTACCCGGAATCAGTTTTCCGGCAATGACATCAATACTTCTGTTTGTAGACGCGCAGAACATATAGTACAGCGGAAAAACAGAAAGGATCGACGCTACCGTTAAAATCAGATACATGAAAAATTTCTTTGCTTTTCCCATTATCGCTCGTCACCTACTTTCATCTGAAGCAGTGCCAGAATGGCTACCATGATCAGGATCAGGATGGACATTGCTGCCGCATAGCCAAAGTTCGGGCTCTGTACAAAGGACATATTGTAAATATAATGAGACATGGTCATGGTTGATTTTCCAGGACCTCCGTTTGTCAGGTTCAGGGACTCATCGAACAGCTGCAGAGTACCGTTGGTAGAAGTAATTGTGGTCAGCAGAATCATCGGTTTTAACAGTGGAACGGTGATCTTGAAGAAAGTCTGCAGCGGGCTTGCGCCGTCGATTTTGGCTGCTTCGTAGATCGAATATTCAATGTTCTGCATACCGGAGAGATAGAAGACCATGTTGTATCCGGTCCATCTCCAGATCAGGGCGATGATGATAACCGCACGGGCTGTCCACGCATTGGAGAACCACATGATCGGGTTCATGCCGAGGCCGCGGAGAACGGTGTTGATAAAACCGTCATTTGCAAACAGGGAACGGAAGATCATCGCGTAAGATACGAGAGATGTTGCGCACGGCAGGAAAATGCAGGTACGGAACAGTCCCTTAAAACGCAGATCTTTGTTGTTCAGCATGGAAGCAAACATCAGGCCGAGGATCAGCATGATCGGCACCTGAATAATCAGATAAAAGAAGGTGTTGCTTAAGGTCTGTTTAAAGGTCGGGTCTTTTAAAATACGGGCATAGTTTGCAAATCCGTTGAATTTTAGGTTGATGCCCATACCTGTCTGTAAAGACAGGATGAATGCCTGAATCATCGGATAAAAGCTCATCCATGCGATCAGGATCGTTGCCGGCATCAGGAAAGCCCAGCCGGTAAGATTCTGTTTTCTTTCCAAGTTCATTCCTTTTTTCTTCTGGCTGCTCATGGAATCTTCCTTTCTTTTTTCGCTGCGAGGTACGCTTGAAAAAATCTTTTTGCAGACAACATCGCATGTTCTCCTGCAGAAATCATTTTTCAAACACACACCGCATAGATACAGAACGGGCCTGCTTCTGTCTGTCCAGGAAGCAGACCCGTTTCTTATCGTCCTACTTTTTTATGTATTGCAGGATATCAGCCACCCATGTTGAACTCTACAGTTTCCTGTGCGGTCTGAAGTTCGCTGTCCATATCTGCTCCTGTCTGGATGATATTGGAAAGTGCGGTTCCGACAGCATCGCGTGCATCGTAGTAGAATGCTCCAGTGATGTTGGATGGAGTCTTGGTTGCGAAATCAACGATCTTTGCGTAAACCGGGTCATCGCTGAAGAATGCAACTGGCTGTGCATATGCTTCGGAATCTCCTGCCGGTGCCCAGGTTGCCAGAGCGCCTTTTGCGATGATATCATCGTAAAGAGCTGTGCTGCCTGCGAAGGTAGATTTCATAAAGTCAATGGCAAGATCCTGTTTTTTGCAGTTGGAAGAAATTGCCCAGGAAGAACCACCGTTGTTGGAGTAGTTGGTTGCTCCGTCAACGCCGTCCAGTTTCGGCATATTGGTGATTGCCCATTTGCCGGACTGATCTTCATTTGCTGTGATGGAAGCCATGATCCAGCATCCGTTGATAACGCCTGCTGTAGTTCCGTTGTTGATGGATGCGATGTACTGATCCCAGTCAGTAACCTCTACAAGAGTGCCATCTTTTACCATCTGGCTGTAAATCTCAAGGATTGGTTTCAGTGCTTTGTTGTCTACGATGTTGACAGATCCATCTTCGTTGAAAAGGGACTCACCGCAGGACTGCAGCATTTCCATAACAAGGTCCGGAGATCCGGCCTGAGATGTCAGGATCGGCTGGCCTGTTTTCTCTTTGACAACTTTTGCTTTCTCCATAAAGTCATTCCAGGTGATATCTGTGAAATCATCTACGGTGAAGCCTGCCTGCTCCAGCATATCAGTACGCAGGCACTCGATAACGGCACCATTGTCGAACGGAATTCCGTAGTTCTTCCCATCCAGAGTAGAGTAAGCAACTTTTGCGGATGAGAATTCGCTGAAATCAATTCCGGAATCGGTCAGATCGGTGAAGATGTCCGGATAGTTGGTTGCATATTTCTGGAAGGAGTTATCCTGCATCAGGAAGATATCCGGCAGAGTGCTTAAGTCTCCTGCGGAAACTGCTGTGGTCAGACGGGTTTCAATGTCGTCGGACTGTACTTCGCTGACTTCTACTTTGAATCCTTCGTGATCCTGTGCATAAATTTCAGCTGCTTTCTTGATCGCGTAAACGTTGAAGTTCGGGTCCCAGGTCCATACGGTTAAGGTGTTGTCATCATCAGAGCTGCCCTCTACTACGTCGCTGCTCTCTGATTTTGCAGTGGTTTCACTTGCTGCTGATGCATCGTTTCCGCCGTTGCTGGAACTTGTTGTAGTTCCTCCGCTGGAACCACATGCAGCCAGTCCAAATACCATTGCTGATGCCATTACGATTGATACAATTTTTCTTTTCATATTGCACATCCTCCTTAAGATGTTATTTTACAACCGGAACCTCCGCACTTTTTACAGCGCAGAAATTTTTTGGTTGTTTTGTACATTTTTTATGTTTTTATTCCCTCAACATGTACAAAGTACAACATATTTTCCCGTCGTTTGTGCGCATTTTTAACTCTATACTATGCATTTTCAACCATTTATATGCATTTTGACGGACATCACCATCCTTCCTGTGTTTTTATATCAAAATTCAACAATTTTCGTTCATAATGTTCCGGTGCACTTCGCCACTGCTGTGGAGATACACCAAGAATCCGGCGGAAATTACGGTTAAATGTAGAAATTGTTGTGAATCCGCTTCGCATTGCAATCTCATTTACAGAAATATTTGTTTTCCGCAGTTCCTTACATGCCGCCCGGATCCGGACCCAGTTAATGTACTCAACCGGCGTCATCCGCATGGATTCCTGAAAAATACGGCGCAGATGTGTTTCGCTGATATGACATACCTCTGCCAGCTCCTCAATTCGAAGAATCTCTTTATAATTTTCTCCAATATAATCCAGCGCAGGCAGAATCAGAGCGATACTGGCATCATCTACAATAGAATTCTTTTCCTGCTTCTCGTCCCTTTCATTCCATCTGGCAATCTGCATCAGAAGCGCTCTGGTCAGTCCTTTCACTTCCTCGAGATAAAATTCCCGTTTTTCACCCATGCATTTAATGATCAGTTTGATCATCTCCGCGACCTCCGGCCTTTCCTCATTTTTCACAAAATGGGCCTTCTGGTTAATACGCGCAATCAGCTTTTGTGCCATGCGCATATTGCCCTTATACAGCTCTGTAATAAATCCTTCCACATCCACAAACACCCATGCCCAGGAACATACACTGTTTTCTTTTGAGTTTGTTGTATGCGGAAAGTTTTTCGGCACCACCGTAAACATACCGCCATGATACGGCAGTTCCTCATCTTCCAAAACAATCGTTCCCTCACCGTAATAGCAGAAACCGATCTCCATCAGGTTATGAAAATGCAGATAATCAATCTGGTACCCATAATTCTGCAACCATTTTTCTCCCTGCAGCACCAGCACCGGGCATTTTTCCGGCACTTCGTAATAGCGGTATTCCATTCTGGGTTTTTTCTTTCTGCTCATATCCGTACCTGCTTATTCTACTTTTTTCTGAATCATCGCCAGAAACACGAGCGGTTCTTCCCCTGCGCAGGAAACCGCATGGCCGCTGCCGTCCTCGCAGAACGTCGTCATGCCCGCCTGCACCGGGTAGGTTTTGTCGTTATCCTGATACATACCCGCACCGGACAGGATGTGATACGCTTCTGTCTCCCCATGATGCTCATGATACGGAAGCTCATCACCCGGTAAAATCGTTACTTTTGCAAAGAGTGTCACCTTTCCGGAAAGGCGTTCGCCCTCCAGCAATTTTTCTGTTGTGTGTCTGTCTGCCATTGTTCATGTCCTCGTTTTCGTAATCTTTTTTTGTTTTCCCTGTCTCCATCCTACACCAAATAGCGTAAGATTCGATCTTCTCTGTGTTTTTATTATATTCTCTGCTTCACCGGAAGACAATGAGATTCACCAAAAACGAGCAACTTTTTTCCGTCAGCCTACAATCTTTCCTCTGTCAATCTCCACCGTCGTATCGCACAGTGCTGCAATGTCTTCCCGGTTGTGGCTGGCAAGAAGAATGGTTTTTCCTTCGTCTTTCAGTTTCAAAAACAGCTGCCGCATCTCCTGCACGCCCTGGTTGTCGAGACCGTTCATCGGTTCATCCAGAATCAGAAGGGAAGGTTCCTCCATAATCGCCTGTGCAATACCGAGACGCTGGCGCATGCCGAGCGAATACTTGCCGACATGCTTTTTCGCTTCCGGATCCAGTCCGACTTTTCGGATGGCCGCATCGATCTCCTTTTTTCCGATCTTCCTGCGGATGCCGGCGAGAAACTGCAGATTCTGTCTGGCACTGTAGCCCGGAAGAAAGCCCGGTGTCTCGATGATGGCGCCAATACTCTCCGGCGCTTCGATCTCTTTCCCAATCTGTTTTCCATCCACAAAAACCGCGCCATCGTCCACCCGGAGAAATCCGCAGATGCATTTGAACAGTACCGTCTTCCCACTTCCGTTTCTTCCGATCATTCCGTGAATTTTTCCTTTTTCGAAGCTCAGGCTGATCCCGTCCAACGCCGCGTAGCTGCCAAACTTTTTTGTCACGTTTTCTATTCTTATCTTTTCTTCCATTCTTTCAGATTTCCTCCACAAAGTTCAGATCCTTTTTCCGGATCCCGAGATACGAAAGGATCGTGCATGCGCCGATGACAATCGCAAAGACACTGTAAACATATGCCATCGACGGCCCGTTTCCATATCCCTGCCACTTGTAGCTCGCAATATTCATCCAAAGCGGCGGCGCGCAGTAATAGCCGATTGTGATGCTGGAAAATTTGCTGAGCAGAAGCGCAGTGAGTGCGATGCCGCAGTTGATGACGATTCCAAATCCCCTGTGTACCAGAAAATTTCCGGCATAACTCACAACGCCTGTCATAACCGACAGGCACCAGATCGCAAGCATTGTGAGTCCCATTGCCTCCTGCGGCGAAAATCTCGAAAGGATCAGATAATCCAACGGTTCCTGGTCAAAGGTATATGCCGCATTCGTCTGAGCCAGCGTACTGATCACCTTCCCCCATCCGGTTTCCCACCCTACATTCGGAAACACAAGCAGTACCGGAATCATACTTAAGCATATGGTGTAAAAAAAGGAAACAACCACAATGTACAGCATGTTTCCCCAAAACCAGCTTTTCCGCCCGGCCCGCAAAATCTGCCACCCGCTGTTCGGTTCCAGAAACGGAGCATCACAGAAAAGCAGCAGAGCCCCAAGAACAATGATACTCTGGTCTCCATTATATCTGGTCATAAACGGCAGCATCCAAAAAGTCACATCAACTCCGGTCTGCTCGCAGAAGCCTCGAATACCCACCGTCATTACATGAAAAAGGATCGCAATCCACAACAGCGCAACATAAAACCGTGGTGTTGTGAATGTTTTCCGCAAACGTATCTGACATACCCGAAGGCTCATCCGTATTCTATCCATTCTGCGCCCTCCTCTTTACCACTCGCACGAAAATTACACCTTCCATTCCTGTCAGAATAAGGAAATAACCAGCTATCACAAAAAAATCCTTAAAATTCCGGATACTTCCCCCATGGAGCTGGTACCATCTCATCTGGCCCGGCAGCTGCAGCGCTTCTGCTACAAGCTGGCTTGCATAATAAAAAAGAGCCGGTGTGCTGACCAGCACAAACAGATTTTTTATTTTTCCCGATATCATAAGCGCAAAAACTGCCATAAATGCATACTTGACAGCCTCAACTCCAAATCTTGCGGCAAGGTAAAACGGCAGAACGAGTCCATTTCCATAGCTTAAACTGCCTGTTAATGTTTCAAGCTCTTCTTTTTTTATCCACGGTATTTTTAATGCCAAAACGCCATAAACAACTGCCATTCCCAGAAAAATACTGATCACAGAACCGAAAAAGGCAACCACCAGATGCGACCAGCAATATGCTGTTCTCCCTATGCGTGTCTCAATGCATCTAAGATAGCCATTTCTGCTGTCTTCCCAATAGCTCAGCGCAAACGGCAGCACAGCCAGCACAGAAAACACTTCAAAAAATGCCCCCACACCATGACTGCTGACAACCAGGTAATATACCGATGCATTCCACCGGCTCTGCATTGCTTCCTGACTGATGTTTAACACGGTAACCAGCATCGCACCTGCGATGGCAAAATAAAATTTTCCTGATAAAAACATTCTTTTAAAATCCATTTTTATCATCCGAAAAAAACTCATGAAAGATCACCTTCTTTCTGTTTTGATTTTCGAGATGGTTTTACCGGTTAGTACATTCCCTCTCTCGAAACTTCTCTTCTTCTCTATAAAAGATGTGACCCCGCCTAGCCCGGAGCCACATCTTTCACAAAAATAATTTATTCTTTGAGTAAGTCATAAAGCTCAGACAAACTCACCCTGCAATTTCCCGTCCATCCAGTGCATTGATGTAAACATACTGTTCGATCTCATCTTCTATAAATCGAAACTGCCACGCAGGAATCATATCGCACATCCAATGCCCCGTTTCATTTCTTCCCGTTGTCATCGGGTAATAAATCAGTTTCATCTGATCCAGCGTAATCGGCTCAGCAATTGCCAAATCATACTTATTTCTCAGCGTTTCCAAGATAATATCTTTTTCCGCAAGAGATACCGGTTCCTTTTCCCGGATAGCATAGTGATTAACTGCTTGAAGATATTGAATCCCGCCCTCCGTTATAACAACCTGTATTTTAGATGACGGAATATAAAGATCATCCTGCCGGTTAATTTCATTGCATAATACAGGAACCCCATTCAGATAACCCTGAAAAAACACCAGGAAACAATCATCTGCTTTTGACCACTCATATTTCTGAATCTTCTGAGGCTTTAGCAATTCTCCATTCTCGATTGCCTGTTCCATTAATTCCTGCTGTTTTTCCATCTGTTCATACGAAAAACTGTATTTACTGGTCAATTCAACTTTTTCCCAGTCTCCAATCCATCTAACAAACTCTTTTCCTTCCTCTATCAGCTTTTCTTCGTCTTCCAATGAAATTTCCTGCTCATTGTCTCTGACCAAAATCCCTTCACCATAGGCTGATGTAATATATTCAACAGGTAAATTATAATAAACTTTTTTTCCTTCTTCCGTTTCCACTCCTAATATATTGCTGACAGACACCGTTCCATTTTGATTTTTTAATTGTTCGCCAAGTATTCCCTCATACGAATAACAAACATCTGGCTCTCCCATGTCTCCTTTTCTTGTTTCCAATCCACTTTCCGGAAGTTTCCCAAGTATTTTATTGAACACACTTTCTCCTTGAAATCCATCCACTTCTATCATACATTTTTCAAACTCGTTCCATTTTTTGTCCGGCATGTCAACAACCGCATCAATTTTTGCCTGGCTGCCAAGCTGAAAACGGATGTGCTCACCATTGCTTAATTCCTGATCCTTTTCATGTGTCACATTTGTTTCCGTTTCATCATTGCTGATAGAACTATTCCGTTCTTCTCCATTTTCCTGTTTTTCTACCTGCTGCAAATTTTCTGCCTCATTCCCCATATTCTGACAACCCGTAAGAATCAACAATATCGTCAGAACTCCCAACACTTTCTTTCCCATATATCCCCTCTTTTCAAAATTTCGTTCTTTCTCTTCTGTTACTCGAAGCATAACGAAAATTTTCTCCATCGTCAACGGATCTGGGATATCATGCTCTATCTGGGATAATCGGTACAGATAGCAAAAAATATAAGACCTTGTTCTTTGAAATCCGCATTCTTTTTGCTTCCTTCATACAAACAAAGTCTTTTTTATTACGTTTTATCTTATTTTATCGGAAACACTGCCTCTGCGCAAAACAAATCTCCTGTCTCATAATACTTTAACGCGCCACCTACCTTTTGCATCGTCCGTTTTATACTTTTGTGCCCAATCCCATGGCTGCTTGTATCTTTCTTCGTCGTATTCAAACTTGAATTTTCATTTAAAACAGATTTCTCTATTTTATTTTGAATCTCCAACCGAAGATATCCCATTTTTTCCTCTACAAAAATTATAATTTCTTTCTTCTCTGTAACTTTCCGCTCTGCTTCAATCGCATTATCCATGAGATTTCCAAACACAGAGCAAAATTCCAAATCATCAATTCCTTCCATTTTGCTCAGAATCGTACACTTCACATCTACTTTTTCACTTCTCGCAAGAGTAATTTTTGTATTAATCATAGAATCCACATAACTGTTTCCTGTCTGAATTAGTGTCTGCACATCTTCAATTTTCTGATTAATTTTTTCCCATACCTTTACCATTTCCGACTGCGGCATGGTCTCCATTGCCTCTTGCAGAGGTAAAAGATAATTTTTCAAATCATGTTTAAATTCTCGTAATTCTTCATTACTTCTTTTAATAATTTCCATACTTTCCTTTGAATATTTCTCTTTTTCTTTCATCAGTTCATATTCTAGCTTTGTTTGATTATCCTTGCTCATTTGCTGTACTATAAAGTACATAATCAGGCACATCAGCCAGATACAGCATACGCACAGCAAAATCCATTTCTGTTCCTGCATCTGCACACTTGGCAGATCTCTTACTACCAAAATAATAGTATTTCCCGCAATAATTGAGAAAACAAGGTTGCATCCCATGACAATCCATTGCCAGCTTATCAGATTCTCTCGTTCAAACAAAAGACTATTTAGTAATTTACCAACAAAAAAATAAGAAATTTTTGATAATAGCATGATCGCAATTCTTACTGTATCCTGATCTTGAATAAACGATGCAACACTTTCTTGAAGGATAAAACTGCCGCCGAAAAGGATCGCTGTGTTTACCATCATCAATACTGCTCTCGCAACTACCGCTGCAGTAACCTTTCTCAGAACACTTCCCTGTGTACCCACCATCAAATAGACAAAAAGCCAAATCAATGTGATCCACATTTCCCACCTGTCATATAACGCAGGATACTTTTCCAACGCAGGAAAGATTAGCCCAAATAGCACTGCAATTCCCCACAAAATTTTACCTTTTTTCCCTTTGGGTTTCTGCTGCATAAAATCCATGCAGAATTCCAACAAAAGTATGTTTTCCCAAACAGAAATTGCAAGTTCAAAAACCTTCCAAAATGTTGCACTCATTCCATCACCACTCCCATAATTTTCATTCGAACCTGATTCAGATAATTTCTGCTGACAGGAATGCTTTTCCCGTTCAATAGCAGAAGTTCTTTTTCGCGCAACCGATATACATAGTTCATGTTAACCAAATATCCTTTATGTGTCCTTACAAATTTATGCGCTTCTAGTTTTTTCTCCGCTTCTGACATTTTCATTCTTACACGAATCGCCTCATCCCTCGTATCTTTTTCCCGATAGAAAAGCAGATAGTTCTTCTCGCTCTCCACAAACCAGATATCACGCAATGCAAGTTTTACACTCTGACGCCCTGTCTGCAGTTCTATTTGGGGAACTTTCTTTCCTGCCTTTTTCTGCAGTTCCAGCAACTGCGGCTCCAGTTCCTCATCCAGATGTGCCTTGCGGATAAAAAAGAATGGATGATACACCAATGACTGAAACACCAGATCATCCTTATTCGATACAAACACAATACAACATTCTCTGTTCCACTTTTTCAGATACGATGCAACCTCAAATCCATTCACTTCCGGCATATCGATATCAATAAAAAAAACAGAAATCTCATCAAGATTTTTGATTCCTTCCAGCATCTCCTTCGCAGATACGTAGCACTCCATTTTCACTGCAATCTTATGTTTCTGACATAAACCTCGAATTCTGATTTCCAGTTTATTTAAAAACACTTTATCATCATCACATAAAATTAAATTCATTATTTTCCCCCGTGCTTCTTATCGAAGATTCTACTTCTCAATAGCATACCAAATTTTTTCTTTTCTCTCAAGTAACCTGGGATAACATGAATGATCTGGGACAAACATCAGATCATTCTGCTCTGAGAGCTTTTTTGCCTGACGGGAAAATGTAACGAGATTTTCCCTCGAAAAAAAACAACACCTGAACCGTTTTGCCAACTCAGGTGTTGTTACAATAAATTTATATCGCCCGCAAAGGCTGTTACGCAACTATATCCTCAAACTGCGAATTGTAAAGGTTTGCATAGAACCCATTCTTCGCAAGCAGTTCTTCATGGTTGCCCTGCTCGATGATATCTCCGTCCTTCATGACAAGAATCAGATCCGCATCACGAATCGTGGACAGCCGATGGGCAATGACAAAGCTTGTTCTACCCTTCATCAGGTTATCCATTGCTTTCTGGATCTCGATCTCTGTTCTGGTATCAACGGATGAGGTCGCCTCATCGAGAATCAGGATCTTATTGTCTGCAAGAATTGCTCTTGCGATCGTCAGAAGCTGTTTCTGTCCCTGGGATACATTGCTTGCATCCTCATTCAGCTCCATCTGGTAGCCGCCCGGCAGGGTCTGAATGAAATGGTGTGCCCGCGCAGCCTTCGCCGCTGCAATAACCTCCTCATCCGTGGCATCGAGCCGGCCGTAGCGGATATTTTCCATGATACTGCCCTTGAACAGCCACGTATCCTGCAGCACCATACCAAAGGCATCGCGAAGCTCTCTGCGGTTGAAATCCCTGATATTGTGGTCATCCAGAAGAATGGCTCCGCTGTTTACATCATAATAACGCATCAGCAGCTTAACCATTGTCGTTTTTCCTGCTCCAGTCGGGCCGACAATGGCAATTTTCTGACCCGGTTTTACCTTCGCACAGAAATCATGGATGATGATCTGATCCGGATTGTATCCGAACTGTACATGGTCAAAGGTTACTGCTCCTGTTACCGTCTCAATGTCCGCCGGATTTTCCGTGGTCTGATCCTCTTCCTCTTCGTTCAGGAATTCAAAGACACGCTCGGATGCCGCCGACATCGACTGTACCATGTTGATAACCTGCGCAATCTGCTGGATCGGCTGGGTAAAGTTTTTCACATACTGGATAAATGCCTGGATATCACCGATCGTGATCACGTTTTTGATCGCCAGAAGTCCGCCGGTCAATGCCACGCAGGCGTAGCCTAAATTTCCGACAAACATCATAATCGGCTGCATCATACCGGATAAAAACTGGGATTTCCATGCGGAATCGTAAAGAATATTGTTGGTTTTTTCAAACTCTTCGATCGTATCCTTCTCGCGGTTGAATGCCTTGATGACGAGATGGCCGCCGTAAACCTCCTCAACCTGACCGTTGATGTGGCCTAAGTATTCCTGCTGGGCACGGAAGAATTTCTGTGATTTCTTTGTCACGAGTCCGATGAGTCCCATTGAAATCGGCAGGATCACAAGCGCGATCAGCGTCATCAATGGGGAGATACTCAGCATCATGATCAGAACACCGATGAGCGTTGCCACCGAGGTGATGATCGTCGTGATACTCTGGTTCAGTCCCTGGCCAAGCGTATCGACATCGTTTGTGATGCGTGAGAGCACTTCACCGTACGTGCGGCTCTCAAAATATTTCATCGGCATACGGTTGATCTTCTCCGAAATCTCTTTTCGAAGCTGATAGCACACCTTCTGCGTCACGCCCGTCATGATCCATCCCTGGATGAAGCTGAACAGGGCGCTCATCAGATACAGGCCAAGTACAAACAGCAGAATCGTTCCGATTCTTGCAAAATCAATGCTTCCTGTGCCCCGGATCTTTTCCATCAGTCCCTCGGACAGTGCGGTCGTAGCTTTTCCGAGAATCTTTGGTCCGGCAACGTTGAACACCGTTGAGCATGCGGCACAGATCATAACGATAAAAATCGCAATTTTATATTTTCCGATGTACTGGGCGAGCTGTTTGATCGATTTTTTCAGATCTTTCGGCTTCTCGCCCGGCTGCATGCCGCGGCCCATCCGTCCCATCGGTCCTCTTTTGCGCGGCTGCTGGTTCATTTCATTACTCATGGTCAGCCACCTCACTTTCCTTCAGTCCAAGCTCTTTCTCTGACAGCTGGGATTTCGCAATCTCCTGGTAAACCTCGCAGCTTCTCAGCAGTTCCTCATGCGTACCTTTTCCGACTACTTTTCCGTCATCGAGCACCAGAATCTGCTCCGCATGGAGAATCGTGCTGATCCGCTGTGCCACGATGATCACGGTGCTGTCTTTGACATTCTCCGCCAGTGCTTTTCGAAGCGCCGCATCCGTTTTCAGGTCAAGTGCAGAAAAACTGTCGTCGAAAATAAAGATTTTCGGGTCTTTTGCAATCGCACGCGCAATCGCCAGACGCTGTTTCTGTCCGCCGGATACGTTCGTTCCGCCCTGTGCAATCGCGGTTTCGTATTTGTCATCTTTTGCCTCGATAAACTCGGTTGCCTGCGCAATTGCGGCTGCCTTTTCGATCTCCGCATCCGTCGCATCGTCTTTTCCGAAGCGCAGGTTGGATGCGATCGTTCCCGAGAACAGCACACCTTTCTGCGGCACGAAACCGATCTCATCGCGCAGATCCTTCATCGTAATGTTTCGAATATCTTTTCCGTCGAGCATAATCTTTCCGCCCGTCACATCATAGAGACGTGGGATCAGGTTGACCAGCGTCGATTTACCGCAGCCGGTGCTTCCGATGATCGCTGTCGTCTTGCCAGGCTCGGCAACGAAGTCGATGTCATGCAGCACATCCTCCTCGGCGCCCGGATAACGGAAGTTGACGTGATCGAAGCGGACAACTCCGTTGTGAACCTCCAGCTGCTCCGGATTTTTGACATCCTGAATGGAGGATTCTGTCTGAATGACTTCATCGATACGGCCGGCGGCAACAGCGGCACGCGGCAGCATGATTGACATCATTGTCAGCATCAGGAAAGACATGACGATCATCATGGCGTAGGTAATAAATGCAGTCATTGCACCGACCTGCATCGTGCCGGCATCGATTTTATGTGCACCGACCCATACGATTCCGACGGTCAGCACGTTCATAATCATCATCATACCAGGCATCATAAAGGTCATGACGCGGTTGGTGAACAGGGTTGTTTTGGTCAGTTCCTTATTCGCACCGTCGAAGCGCTCTTCCTCTTTGTCCTCTCTTCCGAACGCACGGATGACAGAGAGTCCGGTCAGGATTTCACGCGATACGAGGTTGATGTTGTCGACCAGTTTCTGCATCAGCTTGAATTTCGGCATCGCAAGGGAGACAAGCAGCATCACGTAGCCGAGAATGACGATGATCGCAAGAACAATGATCCATTCCATACCGGCTCCCGTTTTCATGACTTTCAGCACACCGCCGATGCCAAGGATCGGTGCGTAGGCAACCATTCGCAGTACCATGACGGAGACCATCTGGATCTGCTGGATATCGTTCGTGCTTCGGGTAATCAGCGATGCGGTGGAGAACTGATCCATCTCCACATTGGAGAATCCGACAACCCGTTTGAATACTTTTTCGCGCAGATCGCGGCCGATTCCGGCGCCGACGCGGGAGGCAAACAGTCCGACGAGAACAGTTACCACACCCATCAGGAGTGCCATGCCGACCATCTTGAGGCCTGCGGTCAGAAGATACGTTTTCTGAATCTGGTCTAGATCGAGGCCCGCCGCTTTGTCTGCGGAAACTGCATACGCAATGCCCATCGATTTTACCAGGGAGCTTCCCATCGTATCAAGCGTTTTTTCCATGCTGTCGCGCATCGAGAGCACGGTGTCTTTATCCATCTGTCCGCTCTCGAGCATCGCTGCAAAGATTGGACGGACATCCACACAGGTGACTTTGACTTTGTTTCCATCGTCATCCTCTTTTTCCTGCTGGAAGCTCTTCAGCTCCACATGCATCATCTCGCCGATCTGCTCAATCGTCATGTTTTCAAACACCGACGCATCCTGACCGGTCTGCTGTGCCATGAGTTGTTTAAAGGTATCCTCCTCCATCGCACCCATCTGGTAATTCATCAGCAGTGCAACGGTCAGTGTATCGTCTGTTTCATCAAGTTCTTTTTCAGAAGCTTTGTTCCGTTCATAATAGCCGTCTTTTTTCGTATAGAGGATTTCCCATAAATCCACCTCATCATCCGTCATGATAAACTCGGCCGTCTGAAATTCTTCCTCTGTGATTCGTTTCGGCGTAACGTGCTCGACGCCGCTGTTCTGAATGCCCACATCGATGATGTCGGATGTATACGACGGGAGCGACAGGTCGCACCACGCCTGGACAAACAGAAGCACAAGAATCACGAGAATCGATTTCCAGTACGGGATCATGTTCTTGAAAATCTTACTCATTTTTTCCCCTTTCTGTCTATCCGCTCTTTCCTTCTTTTTTTGTGTACCAGCTTGCCGGCACACTAATTCTGTCGTTTTCGGGTGTCAATTTCTTTTTCTGCGATCTCATAGATACGATCCAGATAAGCAACCAGCTGATCTATATCCTCTTCCTTTAACTGTGACATCACAGAGCAGCCAAAGTCCTGCATTCTGTCCCGTACCTCTTCCCCCTTTTTCCAGCCCTTCTCTGTCAGACTGATATATGTATTCCTGCGGTCTTTTTTGTCAACGCTCCGCTCTACATATCCTTTTTCCTCCAGTCCGCGCAGTGTGCGCGACACAGCCGGCGGAAG